>Ga0099797_100019_pt1 | contig 77240 bp, 82 predicted proteins | sample Uncmet_Sort48C_1_FD_89871 | JGI IMG/M metagenome (GOLD analysis project Ga0099797, IMG submission 89871) | Marine eukaryotic communities from CALCOFI LINE 67, Pacific Ocean - C012_Sort48C_1 | ecosystem: Environmental > Aquatic > Marine > Oceanic | place: Pacific Ocean: Monterey Bay | collected...
TGGTCCATTGTCGGAGGGCAGTGGGCGCACTATTGAGGTCGACCAATTTCTCGCCGACTCGATCGTTCAATTCAGATAGAGCAGTCTGACGATCTTCCTCCTGTGCTGGCGGATACACGTATCCAGGCGGTGGCCACTTTTCACAATCCACGAACTTTGACATGACGCTTAAGGAGAATGCAAAAAGGGTTCAGACAATGTGAGGTGTCCACGTCCAACGAAATGACACGAAGAGACCACACTGGTTTTTTAGTGAAGAAACCCTTCTCATCAAGTTCAAATGTCAAGACATTGCACCACAACCGCACGTGGCATTTTGATGTTGGCTTGTGCATATTAATTGAAGAGCTCGTGGACACTAAATTTAGGCAGTGCTCAAACGCAACGAGTCTCATCGAAAGCATTATGGAGCATCGCGTAATCTGTGAGAGCAGCACAACGAATGATCCCAGTCTCAGAGGCTCAAAGCCAACAGATCCAGCATCCTGCGACGGAAACAGAACCCACGTCCCGCAATTGAAACAAATCTCCTTCCGAATTCACCGCCAATACGGAATAGCCACCCCACTCTTCTCATACCAATTTCAAATCGCCTCCCAGGGTAACCGCAATTTTGGGAAATTCCAAATTAAACGCCGACTTTTTCAACAAAAAAAATTGAGTTTGATCACAAATTACATCCAATGATTGGACCAAGTCATTAAACCCTGTGTCATATGGTCGACCATATTCCATATTCATCACATTCACAAAAAAGTTAAAACACTCCCAAGTCACATGCTGATACCAAAATTTGGAGAGAAACCAACAATAGATGACAATATCACACTCAACCGCAAATATATGATGTAATTAAAACCCAAATGACAACGATGTACGACCGCCGATATAGTTGATGTCCCCATGAACAGAATACGCACACAGAAAGGCAAAGGGCGTCAGCCATCTGGGGGCGGATTTGCGCAATATGTTTGCCAATATGGTGAATTTTTAGCAATGAGAAAATGGCGCTGTTTTCGATGCTCAATCAACATGCTCCCTTTGTAGACACCTCTTGGGCCATCGCCACGGCTCCACTCGAGTACCCCTCGCAGCCCGAAAGTGTCTTCAAGGTATTTCCATCCGGCAACATCTTGATCGTGCCTGGCATTGACACAATGAATTTTAGCACACGCGATTTTTTTGATGTAGGGTGTTTCCTGTTGTTGTCTCGCGGTAGAAAGTGCCGTCCCTTGCTTCTCCATGTCGCTATGTGGGGGCCGCAATATTTCATATTCTCCGAGGAGAACCGGGCTTAAATAATGCTTCTCGTATCTCCAAGCTGTCAAGTCGTGGTAGTGTGGATAAAGGATCGGTGCATCCAAGGACCAAAATGCGAGATTCGATACACGCTCCAGGTCCTTCTGAAAGTTCTGCTGTTTCGGATCGTCCTTTTTCTCGTTACCCACGTCCAAACGATGATGACAGAGACCTGGTTGACAGAAAAGAGCAAAGAGCCATTGGTGAAAGCTTCAGTATGTTTTGTTTGTGATCAGGTAGCTTTTCAAGGTCCTGATATGGCTAAAAGTTACTCCAATCAATATTCTCATATGGCTAAAAATCTCGTCTGAATGCGTCACGGAACCGTGACACATTCAGACGCCTGGCTGTCGGCTGGATGGGAGTGTCGATGAATCGTCCGCTCCAGACTGGATAGTGGCCTGGGCGCATCAATCTAACGGATTGGGTGTGCCCGTCTGTATGGGTTGACAGAGGCGGAAAACAGTCCGGATTTTCTGGCAGATCTTCATACAAAACCAGGATCGAGCTTCGTGGCTGTCGAATAGGAAGTAACGCGGAATGGCACGCGGGGCGTCTTCAGGTGGAAAGCTATCGCGAAACCGGCGTAGTTGCCAAATCTCACAGACCATCACTGCCAGGCAGCGCCCATGCATAACGTGTCTGCGTCTTTCTCTCTCTCTCTGTCCAGTGAGTTTTTTGTAGCTACCTCTAACAGATATTAGACTCAGCTCAATATACTCACGCTTGGAAAAAGTATCGTAAGCCTTGTCAAATCTCCCCCAACTTGCGACTTCTCGAAATCGTTGATATAACCGCTTTTAAATTGGCGTGTGTTCTTGAAATCAAATTCGTCGATTCTGTTAAGAGGTGCCAAGAGACGGTTTGGCTTCACCCACAACTTCATCAACATATCCATGTCGACATCCCATGTCGCGTTTGAAACAAAAGGATAGATGACCTGAAATAAATAACGAGTTGTAAGTCTTCCCACAGGGATCTATTGGCGGGCGAGTCACTTCAGAAGGCACATCCATCAGAGAAAGGCAATACGCTATACATTAGTGAACATTTCTCTGTTCGTCATAGTGACAAGTGTCGAATATTGATGCTGCCGCATAATATAGAGATTGCCGCTGACAGGATCTGCACGATGGTCATTCCATCCCGTCACACCCAACACGGAGTTGTCCACGTCCATAACCCTCGAGGTGAACTGCAGATATTCATGAAATTTTGGAGACACATCCATCTTGTCCTGTATCAAAACAGCATAATCATACCGCGCAAAAAGGAATGCATAGATCCACAAGCTGTACACACGTAAACGGAAAGACTGTTGCCGCCACAAAGCGTTTTCTCCCTTGTTCTCAGGTTCCGCAGCATATTTGAACAGAAATCCAGAATGCTTGACATACCTGTCAGTTCGTTTGAAGACAGAACAAAAATGTTTTTCGGGCGCAGAGATATTTGCCCGCGTCGTCTTTCAGCCCGTTTCTTTCATCGAATTTGCTCGCCTTCACATCAAGGAAAGGATTCACGAAAAAAGAAATACGCTTCGTCCGCATATAGTTGGCTCAGCATTTTCAGTGCGCTTTTGCCCATGTTGTCGATGTGTCGTAACGGCTTGCCACGACAGTTAAACTTTTGTCCATCTTGAAAACTAACTGCCGATCCTTTTTCAGTTAGCAACTTGCAGTGGGCTTCTGTCATATCGTCGCTACTTGCTTGCGCTTTACATTTCGGGAAAAATGCGAAGACATCCTGCATATCTACTTCCATAGAGTCAAAGCGTTCCCATTGGGAGGCCAAAGAGGCCATCGACTTGCAGCCACCCAAGACTCCATATCCAATTCGATTGGATGACGTTGGGAACTGTCGATCGGATTCCTGTTTTTGGCGAGCGCTAAGCATCCGTGTGAGTGCATCCCCTTCCATCACAGCGTGTGGCGTTGAAACAGATCCCAAATCGATGTAGTCCAAAACCATATCGCGTCGAATGTCAGAGAGGACATCAACCTCACTGATTTTTTCACCGTGGCGGTTTTGAACATGCGTGCCTTGACTAGAAAACGCAGCTCGCCTTTGGTATTCCCGCGCAATCTCACTTTGTCGCAGCGCATCCTCAATAACAGTATCACGAGGGTCGTCAATGGAATAAGGGTCGTGAGACTCTAAAACGTTGGATAAATGCCGTTCTCCCACTCCACCCTGGAACGAAGGCGCTTTCTGCCAGTCAGAGTTGAAAAATGCACAACCCAAATCGCACATACATGAGTCACGCCCTGGAATCGTTAGATCCACATGAGACGGCTCGGTCCGACCACCTGAAACAGATTCAACTTCCTCCAGCCTCCTTCTGACATTCGTGGGTCTGTGCGCCTTGTCCAAGAACTCATCCTCGACACTGGAACTGTTCTGGGTGTCTGGAGACCAGAATAGATATCCGAAATCACAGAAAAAGTCAAAGAGGTAAAAAAACAAAAAGAACTGACACACAAAGACGCAAGTGATAGAACGCCGAAAGCATTTGCTGTCTTCTTTCCCACCAATCGTCATGCAAACCACATTGTCGCGCCACGACATGGCTTCGGACAATATTTCCCAATCAGACTTCGTAACAGGTCGACTACGAATACCTAAATCATCTGAAAACACTGTGGACACCGACGCGACATGAAACGGAGTGCGTGGCATACGGCCCCAAAAGGAGGTATGCAGAAAGATCAATGAGAACTCTCTTGTCGTTCCACTCCTGGGGAGTAAAAAAACCACTGCCATTTGCAGTCGGCTGCATGAAGTCCCGAAGTCTGATGGTATGAACAATAATTCTGGGAATCTATCTGAAAGAACGGCGATCGAAACTTTTGCTTGGACAATGGAAACAGGAAAAAAGACGAATCCAATTTTGTGACAGCATCTGAATTCAGTGCTTGTGATTTATCTGGGAGATTCTGCACGTTCCAACTCTGTGGGAACGTGTGTTACGAGTGCGATCACAGTTGGACCCTGCAAGTTTCACATAGCATGAATAGTCATCGATCCCAAGGCTTGTGCGTCTTCTTTGCTTGCTTGGTGTACCTCTATCACCCTGGCAACATACAATATTAGTGACCAACCTCTGATAGTTCCATTCCCGACGTTAGAAGGGCACCTCCTGTCCGGTGCGCGATCTTTCCGTCGGTCCGAATGATTTTGCGCACTGTCTTTCCGTCTCGTTTTTCGTGGCGCGGATATGCAATGTTTCGAAGCCAGCAAGAACGGACTCTGAGAATTCGGCACGTAGTTTCAATTTTGGCCTTGAGTCTTTATTTCCGGGGGACAGTTCCGCCGTTCGTTGCTCATTTCTGTGTGAAATTCCAGAGAAACGGCTGGCGGAGACAAGCATGCTGCCTGGCAAACTCCATTAATTTTGGTTCTGCAAAAGGGCTGCCGTGTATTGCCCACGGACAGATCTTGATGATGCGCCTCGTCTTGCTCCTCTGGTTCCAGCATCGGCATCGTCCGCATTCGACCCACTGGTTATCTCGTTGGCCCCACCATCTCGTGAAGCTCGCGTCGCTGTGTTCGGTCCTTCTGGTAGGTTTTCCTCGCCTGGATCTGCAGACTCAGCATCTGCGGCAGTGGTAATTTCTTGAAGGGCTATAAAGGCCAGATTGTCAGTCTCATCATCAGAATCTTCAGACCCCAAGTGCCGTCCAGAGCTTGCGCAAAACTCAATCAGACCTGAAATGAGCCTGAAAGCTGGAACTACACAAATACAGGCTGTCAACAAAAAGAGAGACGTACCTCGAAAATTTCAGAAGTTGTCACACTGAAGTTGCCTCAAAGTTCTGCCATCTTTTGCGTCATTTTCCCCTGATGTCCAGTCAAAAACATTACCTCGATGTTCAGATTTTAATTTTTATACCCACAATGAATCCTGTCTTAGCTTCCATACCGAAGTCCATGGTACCACCAGTGAGCCTCTTTGCATATATGTACGGATCATCAACGCTCCTGATTGTCACGGACACATGCGGGTGGCGTTGATACTGCATCCAGGGACTCGCTCCAACAGAAGGCGACTGTGGTGGCCGCACTGGTGTAATGACACCCTGTTCAACGGGTATTCTCGTATTCGGCGTCGGTGAGGTCTTGATCCTTCTGGTGAGGTTAGCGTTTTCGTCAAGCCCCTTGTCGAGTATTGATTTTGAGGTCTCAGTCCGAGAATCTGGACCCAACTTCGGATCGGTTTCTTGTGGCAAGGAAGTCTCATTTGACGCCAGGTGCCGCGCCGTTTGAGTGGGTGCCACGTACTTTTCCGGCTGCAACATAACCGAACTTGGCGACTGCGTCTTTCCTATTGCATGCGCACTCATGAGAGTCGGATCATCGCCGTAGACCGGCTGGCCACATACAATATTGGCAGCATCTAAATCGTCGGGGTTCATACTCGTTATTGGCGCTGAAAAATCAAGAGTGTGGCTTCTAGGGTCATAAATCAGACAGACACTTCGCAAGTACCATGTCTGCATGCAAACGGAGCGATGGGACACATCATATTTCCAGCCTTGACAGCCGTGCTCTGTGAACACATTGTGAACCTTTCTACGCAAGAATCGAGGCGAAGCTGGCTCATCTGTCCCATTTACATGGCTGCCCTCAAGAGTATCCATCTCATCAGTGTCAGCAGTCGCACTTGGCACAGACATGCTGCGACGCTCTTCTCCATTTCGATCGACATCATTCCTCTCATAAACTGCCAGTCTGCGCGTATTCGTATTCTTTCCACTTGCATCCGTGAGAGTTGACACATCAATGAAGGCGCCTGTGGCCTCCATTTCTCCCATATTGAAGCTTTTTTCCAATGCCATGGGAATTCTTTCAAGCGTACGCTCTGGAAACGTTTTCCCACGAAATCGAAGTTCCAGAAAAGCCTCCTTTCTCCACTCTGGGAAACGCACTTCAATGTAGACTTTCGAGGAATAGATCAGAGGCTTATACACGTCAATGTCGAGAGCATGATCTGAATCATGTTCATACAGATCAATTGAGTCGATCTGTGATACCTTGAGAGGATTTTTTTACTAAAAAATGATTTTATTGTGCACTGACTACGCGCATCGGATTCAGACCCACCCACCTCTTGTATTTCATTGCAGAACTGGTCGCTTTGTTTTGCAGCACTTTGGCGCTGGCAAAACAAATGCTCTCAAACAAACTATAGCAGAGGTGCAGGTGGACGCAACAAAAACAGAATCTACTTCTTTTCGCATGGGCAAGAAGAGCTTTTCCTCGTTGAAAGCCATTTCGAAATTCGCCTTGGAGAAGTCTTCCCTCTGGTACTCGTTCCATCGCGTCAAAATGCGACTGTAGTCCATAATACGCGACTTTCTGTCATCAGTCAGCGCGGTGGCCAAATATTGGTAAGCGTAGTACCCCAAAATTCCACCAACTGCCGTCATCATGATAAGGACTAACGGCCCCATTGATGACTCATCGCTTGACGGCCTCCGAACTCGCACCCGGACACGGCGTCGTCTCCGCTCGTTTTCAACGTCCATTTCGAACCAACAGCTACAGAGACCCACCTACGAAGAGGAAAGGAAATCAATCGGTAAAAAAAATAATCCTTGTGAACAGGACGACCGATACACTCACATGACGCAAAACTTCGCAGAAACGTATCCTGCCTGCTCTTGTGAGATGCCTTTCACGACACGAGATAGAAAACCCCCAGACGGTCCCTGTCAAATACGGGCGCTTCCTGGCAATCACCGCGCCCAATGATCAACCTGAGGGCCCATCTCACTCTGTGAGAGCCCATCGCGATCTTGTGTTTCTAGCATTTCATGTGACCAGCTCAAGAAATTTCCGGAGAGACATATCAATGGAGACCGTATGAGTTGATTATCCCAGAATCCGTGTGCAAAATCCGGTAGAATATTGATATTCCGATATATTTTGTCATGACTCATATCACAGTTTTTGTTCAATCATTTTAATCTTGGAGGCATACACTCGCGCTCAGGTGGACGGTCGCCGCAAGGAAAAACTCATCCTTGTCAGAAAACTTTCTCCATGTATGGTCTCATGACAGGAGAGTCCATCATCATGTCTCTCTCTTTCAAGCAATAACTCGTCAGTCACCGGCCGGCTTCCTGCCTCTGCCCCGAAAGAGAAAGCTCCACACGTCCCTGTGCGAAGACAACGACTGCATCCAAAAACCAAAATTGCCACAGGAATGGCGAGGAGTTTGACAGTTCCCCATTTAATTCACTCACTCGATCTTCAAAATTGAAGCGAAAACATTGTCGACACATACACGATTCACTGAGCCCATGAAACGAAATATAATTGTATCCCCATCAAGATAACAATATATGAAAACCCAATGCATCAAAAGCGATGCAATTGATCAATGAAACACAACAAAAAGTGAAATTGTGGGCCAGCCATACGTATCTTGCAACAATGCGGAAACTTTACGGCCAATACTGAGGCAGTGCTCATCAGCCTCTCCACTGTTGACTCAGCTCCTAGGGAGGCCAATCGTTTCCTCGTTTCAGGAGACCAGTCAAATATGCGAGTTCTGCGAGCCCCACTAAACATACCAAAGCAACCGCGCCCTTCAATGCAACATCGGTCGTGTTTGCCGCGATGGCGGCAGTATTTGAGTTTGTTTCTGACCTTCCTTTTTCGTCGCTCTGCTGTGCACCTTGACCATGAGGAACCACTGAAGACGCGGATTGTCGCGAGGAAGACACAGCTGCTTTGTTAGTAAATTTTGGCACTGTCGATCCGGGAGGCTTTTCCGCAGTCGGCCTGGGAGGCTTCTGCACGGTGGCGCCCGTTTGTTCTGCAGATGGGACCGGAGTTCCCTGCAACCGCCTGGCCCGATCTTTGCTGAGAGATTTATCAGAACATATGACACCAACGCCAAAATGTCAAAGTGTCCTGCAGGTCACGACTGCAATCTCGAACACAACCACGCTTTTGGAATGAGAGCCCCTTTCATTTGGGCCATCTGAGGGATGGCCTTTGTATCTCTTCTCCTTACAAACGGGAAAACGTTACATTCTGGACACGGCAGAAAAATCATTCAGTCCGTTTTTATCATTTGGATAATACACTTTCCCAGGTTCGTACAAAATCGTGATATAACACGCGCATCTCTGACACGCTGCTTGGTTTTTGATACTGGGTTTTTGCCTACGATTACCTTTTCGTTAACTGACTCTACGAATCTGCGATCGCATTAAGAATGTTCCTGAATATGACCTTTGGTTAGTGATTACAAATATGCAGTGTTGGTATTTTCAGTCTGACAATAAAGAACATGGAGAGCTTGCGTACATGGAATCTCCTTCCGGCGAGGAGAAATGGCAGACCTCGCTTCGACACGGAAGTCACAGCAACGCCAATGCGAATGGTCCTTCATGTACTCGAGGCTATGATCTTGTATCGGCTGTGCCAGCATAGTCTGGAATCCGGAGTGACCTGCTGCATGCCACGCAGAACCAACTATGTTTGCAATTCTACGCCTCCACTCATCTGTCGCAACACACCAGATGCACTCCTGAAAAGGATTGGACACGCCAATGAACGGTCGATACACTCACGACATTTTCTTTGGTGGTTTCAGAAAAAAAGGCCCTATCCGACGCGCCTATTCAGTTTTTGAAAGAGGAAAGAACTCTCTCACTCCTCTACAACTCTCAATTAAAAGATGCATCCCCGACCAATATTTTAGTCTCATATTGTCGAGAAAGGCAATTGAATCAACAAAGGGATGGAATAATTAAAGAACTCAATTGACTGCATGAGCTCTTATTCAAGCAAGTGATATTCCTTGTATACATGCGCTTCAGATTTTCTTCATGGCGCCGCTTGGCTCTTTCTATGAGACGTTGCCGCTCCGCAGGATAGTTTTCCATCATTTCATCGATTACACTCCAACTCAGCTGATTGCATTCCACATGGCCAATAGAACGAGCACTGGCCGAGCGCTTCATAGTTCCGTAAATTTCTGGGTAGACAAATGCGAGCAAGGCAGCCATTTCGCCAATCATGGCCCCAGACTGGACTGTGGCTACTCGCTCATTGCCGGAAAGGATTTCAATTTCGCCTGACCGAACAAAAAACACTGACCGCTCTTCATCTTCATATCCCTCCTTGAACAGAAACGTCTTGGGATGATACATGATGGGGAACTCTTCAAAGGCATCTGCCAGCTCCTTGAGGAAATGCGGATCAGATCCGGGCAGAGCCTTGCTCAGATAGGTGATCGTTTCGATTTGATCTGCGGAAATGAGATTGCAGAGAGAATGCTACGGCGCGGTCAGCGCTGCCTAAATTTATAAATCGAAACGCCAAAGACCGCATTATTCCCGCGCAAACGCTGAGACACAATGAAATCAGAATACTCAGTCGTTTAGTTGCCATTTCAGCCAATGGCCGCAGTCGTGCACCCGACTCCTGCGAAATATCAGCGCCTGAGATTGCGAGAAGCTGCACACCATCAACTGCCTTGACTGTGGCTGTTCGTTCTGTCTGGTTGAGCAGTAAAGACATTTCGCCCAGCAGCGATCCTTCCTTCAGAGTGGTGATGAAGACACCTCCTTTCCAAATCTCAACCTGAGTCAACGGCAGGTATAAAATCATAAAAGCTTGACTGTTACACAGCTACGAACTCGATGAGTCCAAATGTGAACGAGCAAAAATATGGAGTTACAATGCAAGTGCAAAACTCACGGCCACAAGCGAATGCTCGAATCCACTCAATTTGACACACCAACGGAGTTATACAGCTCCTTTCTGGATGATGTATAAGTCGTTGCAATCAATTGGCTCCCCCTCCTTGAACAATATTTCGCCCATTTCCAAGTGTTTGTATCTTCCTTTCTTCTTGGCCTTCTTCAGACCCGATGCAAAAAATTCCGATGTTGTGTTGGCCATGCGCATTTCCATATCATCATCTCCAGCTATCGATTTTTGCCGAAGGCGTTGGAGATTGCGGATGTTGCAAGCCTCCTCAATGACCTTTTCTAGAGACCATCTTTTTTCGGGCTGAAAATGCAAATCAAATTATGTGAACAGCATTCTGCCACAAACGAATCACAAGTATGAGAAGCAAAAACAGCACGAGGACAACATCATGTCCGTCAGGTAGTCGCTAGGTAATAGATATACATCAAATTCCAGCATTCCCTTGAGCATGTCCTTCAGTGGCCCTCTATGTTTCTTCACGATATCCCACTTTATTTTCGCAGTGAACTTTTTTGTGTGTACCTTACTTTCGTCAATTGAGTATGGGAAGCAACCACTGATAAGCACAAATAGGATGACGCCCAAAGAGTACACATCCGATTTTTCACTGTATTGAAGATTCGTGATACATTCAGGAGCCAGATATGAAAGCGTCCCAACAAGGGACTTCGGTGGTTTCTTCGCGATCCTTTCAATGTCAATTACGGCCCCAAAATCACAGAGCCGTACGCCTCTCTCAGAAACCGTTTCGAAGAGGAAGTTTTCAAGTTTCAAGTCACGATGCAATACTCCCTTGCTGTGACAATGCTGAACTGATTCGCACATTTGCACAAACAACTTCATCACCTTCGAAACCGGGGGAGTCATACCTGCACAAATGAAAGAAATATGTCCACATGATTGTGCTTCACAGCTCACACAAGGAGCTATACAGCATTCTCAACATTGTCGACCTAATAAACTTCGCAAACATTTCGTTTACGCGCACCCTTCCACCTCCATCAATTGCCAGCTTACTGTTATACCATCCGTCTCCAAGGTATTTATGAACCATTCGCAGAGATCGACTCCATAGCAGAGTGTCATGACAGCCAGTTGCGTCCCATTTGCCTTGTCTTCAAAATGTTCAATCTGAACGAGTCGATGATTACCAGAGGCTAGCCTCCTGTGAATTATGCCTCAATAAGACTCCCGACAAATGATAAGGCTCTGCACAAGAATACAGCCAGTTAGCTAATGCAATATTTGAAACAGAACATGATATACAAGTTCCACTATGTGCGGATGTCTGCCCAAGCGTTTCCATATTTGATTGCTCCTTTTGTCCTCATTGTCTCCGATTTTGACTGCTCTCTTCGCTTTCGACTCTTTGTGGACACATCGCATAACGCTTCCGAAGGCACCCTCGCCGAGATCTTCGATTCCCTTCATTTTCCCCCTCTGGATTTCATATTTGCGCTTGAAGTCCGCGACGCTGCCTGGCTCGAGGTTTCCGCTCTCTTCTGCATGTACGACATTGCTGGCCTGCCTTCGAGATGACGAAAATAAGACGCTCTCAAGGAGAGCTCTACCCCACATAGATTTTCCACCGGTGCCACTGTTACATTCTTGCGTTTCACTTTCAGGTGCGCCGCCAGTGAGATATAGGCTCGTATGTTCACGTTTTCCCTCAACCGCGACGACTGCCGTGCTTCCAGTTGCAGCGCAATTTCCCACGATAAAGTCCTTCAATTGTTCCGCGAAATACAGTCTCAAGAGCAGATCATCATCGATTGAGTCGGCCGTCTCTGTGTTCTCTTCCGACTCCGAACAATCGAGCACGAGCGCCACGGCGACAGGTGCGTCGCTTGTAGGAACTGCGTCCGAAGAACTGCTAGGAGTTCTGTTGTGCAAAAACTCGAGATTTGCAAAATCTTCTTCCCAATCTCTACCACAGCCACCCAAGACAAGACCCCTACACGCTGGAGGTGTCTTCAGTTTCCGCTTTCGTCGTCTTCGAATCTGTCTATCATGACCACTCGAAACTGTAGCGATATCGTGAATTGGAATGCCATCAAGTTCTTCCTCATAGTCCAAAATATCCTTACCGCCTGCAGTTATTTGATAGTCCGAACCGAATTTTGTCACGGACTTTTCGGACACAGTCCCAAATTGTGATCGTGCTGCATCGTTCATGTCTTGCATGACTTTCTGTGAGGTTGGTGGCCGTACCCATTGGGCCAGAATGCGAGAATGAGCTTCGTGAAGGGTAGCGTCCACATATCGCCGATCTCCAAACTTCGGATCTGCGAACGTACCGAAATGCCGTCTCCCATTTTCTCCCGAAGCGAGCCTTTGCGGCACCTGACGTCTCCTATCGCAATTGTCACTCGCTGGCTGTTCCTCGCATCTGACGAAGCTTTGTGCAGGCGCTAGCGCGGCACGACACAGCTTTGACAATATCGGTGGCATTTCCTTTCACACTGGCTCACTTATCGTGGCATATTAGAGCGCCAGCCATCACGACCGCGCAACTGTGTGTGAAAAGACAGGCCCCTACGCGCCTCTACAAGAAAAGATAGAAACCACCAACTCGAAAATAGATTTGAATGGCCACTCAGTCTCAGGTTCCGCCAGCTCAATCCTGCACTCACATTCGATCCATCTCATTTCAGATTTTGACTCTTACATAATACGTCCTGCCGGACTATACAGACCTCACGTCTGCATTTTTCGCAATAATTGATCAGCATTTTGACTTTTTCCACTCCACAGAAGAACCATACACAGTAGAACAACACCCATCCGAGCCGACATCACTGTCTTCGACTTGCAAGTTGTAAATATACAAGGCCCACAGTTAGCATATGACTCGACATGCATGGCACGATTACGATTACGATGGAATACGACGGCAGGGGCAACTCCGTCCTTTTACCGTCCCACTTACAAAGAAGGTTTTTGGTCGATTTCAATCTCTACTTCAGACTACATTTTGGCTCGAAAGACGTCCGATCGATTGGCTGTATTTTCCGTTTTCATGAGTCTTTCAAGCCACTTTGAATACACGAAAGGCGTTCTGATAGTTTTCACCATCAGACCGTGTGGGTGTCATCAGTTGGGAGTAACGACTCGATTTCTCGTCACACGGCAGGCCATTAAATTGCTTGTGCATTGCAGCGAAAGGATCCGACACGCCATGAGCAAAGATCAACTCAGTGCCAGCAGATACGACTCCAGTGCCATGAGCCACACTCTTACTGTCGCCTTGGAGATTATTAGCTGTGCGCTGATTCTCACTGCGGCGGACATGACTGCCGCAAATTACATCAAAATCCGAAAGGCTGGATACCATTTCTCTCTCCTTTTTGTCAGGTCCATCAACTTCAGCAAATTCTTTTACGGCTCCTGCTGTCGCGCCGCACGTCCTCAGTCTTCTCACAGTGCCTATTGTTCCACCAAGACACCTGTACATTTGACGTTCCTCCCATCTCTTGAGCTGCATAACTGACATGGGCTTCCCGCTGGGCCCCATCTCTGTTTCCAGGCTCTTGCACAATATGGCCAGGCCATCCTCCACCTCCCTTTGTTGTCTGGCCTGTTCCTCCTCTTCTTCTCGTTGTTGCTTGAGAGATTCTTCCCGATCTTTCGCCTCAAGGAGTCGTTCCGTTTGGGACTTTTTTTGCGGCCGACGGACAGGCCGCTTTATCATTGTTATGGTCTTTTTCTTCAGCTGGTTTCTGACGTCATACGGATCAACATACTGCAGGTGTTTGTTCTTTGGCTTTCTGTTTTCTTTTTTCTTTCCCTTTTTGCCACCATCACTCCCACTATCTGATGCCAAATTCTCATCCAGTTTCTCGTTCACATCTACATTCAGCAAGTCAAAGTCACTGCTTTCACTATCAGATTCGTCATCGTCACTCGAGCCCGATTCCTCAGCAGAAGGGTCATCGTCATCTTCCGACTCCGTATTGAGGGTATTTTTCCTCTTGCTTGTTTTTCCCGTTCTCTCGGCTTTTTTTGTTCTAGACCTCTGGTTCTCAGAACCACTTCGCTGATCGGGGCATTCAGAATGGCTGGATCTTGCGGACCCGCAGTCTTCTTCATCACTAATGTTCGCATTAGATGGCTCAATTCCCCCGCGACTCTGTCCAGACTCCTCGCGATCGTCACTCTCTGACACATCAGATTGCTCTTCTGTCTTCCCGGCTTGTAGTGGGATGAATGACTGCCAGAATTCCTCGTCGTCCTCGATCTCCTTCTTGCTCATCTCTGCCCGGTTAGTCACATTGGCGGTTGTTCGTTTCGCACGCGTCAAAATCATCAGCGACGGCGACGACGAAGTGCTGGATTCTTCGTCTGAGGCACTACTTGGACTCCCCAGAGAACTTGTGTGGCCGCGATTCCGATTGGAATCACTCTCACTATCGCTGCCACTTTCGGAACGATCGGCGTTCTTGGGACTTGACTTCTTCCGCTCTGAGGATTTCAAGCTTGCGTATTGCGCATCGCTGCTGTCGCTGCCCTGCGGAGCTTTAACAGCGTTTTGGTCCTGTGGAACTTTCGCAAAACCCATGACCTTTGCAAATAGGTCCCGGTCCCCTGCATCAATCTTCTGGTTTTGCGTTGTCGATGCACTCTTTTGGGACCTTTTCTGTGAATTGCGGATCGAAAGATGCCGAAATTCGTCAGAGGATGACTCTGCAGATTCACGTCGACGCTTGCTCATCACTGCGACACCACCTCACCTCAGCAAAATGCCACAAGACTGCGAACGACTCGCAATAAAGCTCCAAATAACGAGTCTCTTGCTGTGGTCATAAATGCTTTGCTATTGCACGCGAAGTTTGCATGGAAACATCTCCTATTCTGCTGCATGCGACTCAGTCTCTCTCTTCACTTGTCTCATTTTGGTGTTCCCAAATGCGGCACCTGTGAAATCTCCATCCTCAAGGCACGCATTTCTATGCGAGTACCAGCCTGATTCTCAAAAAACGGTCTCTCCTCAACCAGGGACGAGCGTCGTGACCTTCTCAGATCGTCACCAGTGTCTTTCTTCTTCTTCTCGCAACAGATGCCTCTTATGCAAGGTCATTCTCATACATGACGAAACGTTCTGATCACCAACAAAATTTGTCTCTACCTTTCTTCATTCGTTCATCCAATGCATCACCTGCCGAAGTATCACCAGTTACCACTTTATTCACAGTTCTATAGGAAACTGAGCTTCCCGAGACCACCTTTTCGCGCACTTGAATGGTTTTTGTTTGTTTGGTCAAGTGTTTGTCAATGTACTCTTTAAGCCCTTCTTCGTCGTCTTCTTCAACTTTGCCGTCTCTCTTTGCTTTTTTTTTGAGACTCGAGGACCGTTTCTCAATCTTAAAGGCAGTCGTTGTTGCGAAAGAGTCTGGTGTAAACAGATTCACAAGCAAACAGCTCCTGTTGCCAAGAACTTTGGATACAGTCGCCTTTTGCTCTACCGAAGAGGTAGGATGCACGATCACAAAGACGTCGCCCGGTTCTAGCTCTTCTAAAAAGGCGGTGTTAAATCCGTTTACCTGAAAAAGTGTTGACATTGTAACTCTACTGTAGCAGGGTTTTCACGGCAGCGGAGCAATTAATTTTTCATCCAAGATGCGGGTATCGTGACTTTACTTCAAAGAATCTTGTTCATATACCGTATCTTTGCTCGCTACTATTCGCCCACTTCCGTCAATTATCTTCAAGTCGTCATCGCTCTCGTCGGCATTCCGTTCTCGTTTTTTCTTCTTCTTTTTCTCCTCCTTCGGCTCACCCTTGAACCGCAGTGGCATTTTCAAATCTATACCAAATAACGTGTCTCGCAAACGAAAACAAAAGCAAACCCACAAAACAGATGCTCACACTGTGTCATTTTTACAAAATTTTGGAACATTGCTTCTACAGGAAGAGAGTCAAACGCATACTCAAATGACATCAAACACGTAGAAACTTTTCAGTGTCCTCATTTTTATCTCTGCCGATACCATGTAACAAGAGAAGCCACCTTGCTTCAATGACGCACGTACGTTTTAGTCGCTGAAATAAATCCATGCAGGCCGACGGAAAAAACAAAATAGGTGATGCAATTCATGGATGAGACGCGGCACTTTTGAGTTGTCACTTCGTACCTCCCAAAGGACCTGCTCCGGAAAGTCCTACGTCGAGTGCGAGTGAAACAAAATCAAATATTCCCGCGTGAGACAGAAAACTATTACAGATCCATTCGAAGAAACAAGCAGTTGCCGAAATCAAAATCATTTTGGAAACCACGGATTAATTGCAGAGCTAGCGAGGGTCGCCGTGCCACCACCCCCCGTCGCGGCTGCTTTTCGTCTCACAAGTTCTTGCTGGTAGTGCTGCAAATCCGCTTCCAGAAGCTTGATCTTATCGGCTTGGTTCGAAATTATCATCGCCTCGTTAGCCTGATGAAGGCATAATCACGACGTCACAAAATCTGAATCAAAAACTCTGAAAATGAAGCATGCGAAAAAATACAAGGAACGCAGCTGATTAAAGCAGCGTGTGTCCGTCGTGTGTCGGACATACATTCTACACAAACATCGGGCTGCAAATTAAAAAGAGATACTTTGCTGTATGACACTCGATTGAGGTTTTCTTTCATCGCGAAAATGTTCAGTTCTGCTTTCTTTCTGAAATGTTCAAGCGCCTCCGTCTTTGCTGACAGTTTCTGCCACAAAGTCTCAACCTCACGCCTGCTTCCGACGAGCTCTTCGCGACACTCCTTCAACGCCTGTACGAGTTCTCTTTCTTTTTGTTCGAATTTCTCAATGCGAAGGCTGACAATATGGTCCACCCGCTCCTCGGAGTTTTCTTTCACTAACTCTGTCAAACGTTCGATCTCACGCTGTTGCTGTTCAATCTTATGCGCATCCAGCCGCTTCTCTTTCAGCAACGTCTCGTTCTGCTCTTCGACCCGTCGCTTTCCCAAAACGAATTGCTTTCTCACGGTCTGAAAAGAGTTAATCTTTCGATTCAGCTCTTTTTTGACGACCGCATGACTATCATCGTTCTCACGCGTTTGTGATAAAAGCTGCTCTAACTCGTTCTCCAGAAACCTATAAAGATGTATGGTTGATCCTTTCAGCGTTGCTCCGTCATTGTGTGTAAAAACAACCGATAATCTCCAGCGAGCGGAAAGATGCGAGCAAACACAAAATATAATTAATTGGTATCGATGTCTGCAAAATATGACACCAGATGCGTCGTTCCTTAATTTCCAACTCTTTTGCCAAAATCGCTGGGTCTTTTAGCTTAATCAGTTTCTCTGTGTGTCCCGTTTTTAATTTATTCTGTAGCGTGTTCATCATTTCTCCAACGCCTGTTATTTCACATAACACTCGATTTTGTAGTTCTGCTTTCTGTGCGCCCAACTCCGGAGTCGAGGATGCCAATTTTGTCGTTTGGATTCGATTGGCCAGATCCTCGTTGAGTGCGTTAAGCTCCCGTAGATTCGAAAGCAAATAGCGCTGCCTCCGCTCTTTCGTAACCTGGACATCGTCCTCGGCCGGATCGAGGTGATCACCCTCATACCGTTCGGTCATTTGGCAACAGAATTGAAGAGACACAGGAAATATCAAATGCAAAACTTCTAAAAAAAGGACGAGAATCGATCCACTTGAGGACAATTGTAAAGAGACAAAATGAAATGCGATGAGCTTTTAGCGAGACAATCTGCGAAAAGGAGGCTTCTTTGTTCGTCTCTCTCCTTTTGACTTCCTCTGGCGAAAAGAATGCCATCAGGAACACTCCCTGCTGAGCTTGCGGAACAACACTTAAACTTACGGTTTTCTGTCACTCGAATGTCGGACATCGTTACGTGTTGTCGGCTTCGTTGCTTCTCGAGCAAGGTTGGCTGTAGATTCAGAAAGCAGTCCCGCGTTTTCCTCATCGCTCGACGTATTGGCTGCCTTGTCGTCGTTCCATAATGGTTTCTTAGCTGCTTCTATTATACGCAAACACTTCACGTTTCCCGCAACGTCAATCAATGGATAAAGCCCCGGGTGTTCAATGTTTTCGACGATCTTCTCAACTACCATTTTGCCATTGTGGTAAAGCTGCATTGCAGATAATTCACTTCGCCAAACGACACCAATACGATCTCCTTCCTGCAGGACCTTTCGCGGACGCCAATCCAGGTTACGCTTGACACTCTTCCCATCTACCCAAACCTGGCGTTGTTGAAAAACGAATAATTGGAACAAGTAATTACAATACCGTCAGCGGCTTTCACTTCAAACAATACAAAAACAATACGGAACCGTATATGATGCACTATATACGGTTCCATGATTCACAAAAAACGTCACGAATGTCCTTACAGCTGAAAATGAAAGAGAAAGGCTTCGTGATCATTGTGCACAATACGCACTCGTCTTACCTGGGGAAGCTCACCACCGAAGACGACTGAACATTTGAGTTCCGACGCATTTTTGCCCGCCCGCTGAAGTTTGATTGTGGGGAGATCCCACAAATAGCCAAATGCAGCAGTCCGTGTTTGCCCTTTTGAGTAGAGCTCCAATATTTCGACCTCATAATAGTCCACACGTTTCTCACAGAAACAGGTGGCATCTGTTGATCCCTTGTGTCGCGAAGCCGTGAGTCTTTTTTCATCGAATTCCAAATTCAAGCCATGATTCTCGCAAAACCATATTGGGGTGTATACATCGAAGTCAAATACGTTCCGGAAACAGCTGCGTTGCGTTTTGATTTTATGCACTCACTTCCTGACACCTCATAATTGACACTGGGTCCATAACTGAAGTCTTGCGAAATCAAGAGAGAGAAGGACATTGTATACAAGTGCTCAATTCCTTTTGCTTCAAGGCGCAGCGGTATTCTTTTCTGAGAAAATTCAACCACAGAAACCACATCGGCGCTCATCATCGGAAAATGACCTCTGATGATGACAAATTGGCTTGTGGCCTCCACGATTTCCATTTCTTCTCCTGCAATGAATGCCTTTGAAATAAGGTTGGCCATTGGAGATTCTAACTCAACTTTCAACTCCTGAATGAATGTGTCGTCATCTTTGAGCAGAATAGGATCCATGTGAGTGAAGCTATTGTTGGGCGGCTTTGCAGCAAGATACTCTGCGATCATTCTCTGGTAATCATCGTCCGACATTGATGCAGTTTTAACAGGAGACGGCACATCTGGCGTATCAAGAATACGGTCTTCAACTTTATCGCTTTCATCAGCATTGTCGTTGACTTTTCTCAGCTCATCGCTCTGCACAAATTTGGCGGCCGCTTCGTCGGTGTTTTGAAAAGGGTTCTCCCTATAACGTGGCAGGTTCGCCGGATAATGGCCCACTTGCGGATCATGGTGGCGAGCTACCGCGTCCCGCTCCTCTATGCGGTGTTCACGTGTTGTATTGGCAAAATTATTGGGGTATTCACCAGGCATGTGGGAATGAATAGCAGACGATTTCTCTGTCACACTGGCCGTTCTCGACTTCAATGTCGGAGAAGATACGACATGATTGGGAGATGAGGCGAAATTATTTGGATACACTCCCGGAGTGTTAGAAAGCATGGCAGACGACTTTTCTGTAACCTGTTGTTGGCTTCTCGCAAACTTTGAAGGCTGAACTGTATTCGACTTCCCTGTGGTGTCAGCTGCCCGACCACTGCTGTCTCCAGAACCACTTGCGTTCTGACGAACTCGTGCCGGATCTACACCAACCAGGGCCGGTTTCGAAAACAATGGCGTCGAAGGCGGCGACTCTGCAAGCTTTTTCGGGGACGCATTGGAGGTTCCCCCTCTGTTCAGTTCCTCCTCTTGACCCATGCATATTTGGGCGGCCGCGCCGAATCCCTGACCATTTCCAACAAAACAGTCTCGCAAAACGCGTTCAACTCTGTCCATGTTCGAGTTTGTCTGCGTACGCCAGCGCTCCAAGTCACACAGCGCCTTCTCTTGCAACTCTGCATGATCTTTTTTAGCAGAAAGAAGTTTCCCTTCGTTTCGTTGCACTTTTGATCCGCCGAAGGCATATACCTGCATCTCCTGCAACTTCTTCTCGTAATGCCTCTGGGTACCTTTGGCGATGTCCCGTTGCTCGAGAATATACAACGTTTCATCTATGTCCGACAAACAGCTCCTCAGAAGAATTTCGGCTTTCTCAAAGATCGGATCGCGCTTGACTGTGGAAACATCGACGTTTCTACAAAATTCACCGAGAAAGCCAAGACGGGTCTGCAAGAGAGCGTTTTGCATAAGGACTGGATCGTCATAGTATTCACCGAAAAGCTGCTCCACCGCTGCCATTACTCGTTTTTGATGCGTCGATATGGTCGCATACGCATCGCGAATTTGAGAAATGCTGTCACTCAAAAGTTTGTACATCTCTCTTTGAGTTTGCAATAATGCTTCCGGTCCTGACCGCGGGTCTGTGGCCTTCCGACTCGTACGTTTGGCGTGCTCGGTCATTGTGCTGAATACAGATGTCATGAACGGCGTCAAACAAGACTCTCACACAAAGCCCTTGACGTCTGTCCAGCGTTGCAGTCCATCGCCCCTCGTCATATGATCGCCACAGAAATGAGAAATCCTCAAATTATGGGGATACGATCCAGGCAAAGTCACAACTTGAGAAAATAGCTCTCTCAGTCTGAGCTCGTGGATGATTGGCGTTTCCGCGCAAAAGTCTCAACTTGACTTTACTCGAATGCGAAAGAAATTGACACTCTTTCCCGCTGTTCATATTGTGGCCAGACTCTATGACTTCAAACAACCTTCAGAGAGTCTTTGAAACACGGCTCCACCGCGTTTGTACGAAACCGAGGCCGCGCTACCACCGGAGAACACCTGTTCAAAACTTGTTCAGAGCCAAAAACGCAACAATACCATGATGAGACAAAGGCACTCTCATGTGGAACAGAGTTCGAAAAGCAATACTTTGTGAAAAAGATCATACCTCATATTTGGTGATTTTGTCTCGTTTCAACGCTTACTAGTCATTTTCATCTTGATTGAGATATCATCAGTGGTGCCACACAATGACAAGGCTGCAGCACGTTACTTGGTAGTGGTGCAATCAGCGGTGGCTTCATCGCTGTATGCAAGGCTAGATCCATCATATACCTCAATGTGCTTACTCTTGAAAAAAGCTGAAACAGAATGAAACTGGACATTTGCGTGCAATATTTGTCAGCAAAACATTGTGAGTATCAGGAGAGAACGTCGAGATCTGTGACTGGGCTTGTCACATCTGCAGCACGCGAGTTGACAAGTGAATTCGGTCCCGTGCTTCGCGGTAAAGTTATATTTGCATCCTTGCTTCTAGGCGACACTCCTCCGGCATCTACGATACTCTCACTCCGATTTGTGCTGGGTGCATTTGTCGTCAATCCTTCACGATCGCTTGCTGGGGCTTTCCGATTGGCGTCTTGTGATGTTGCGCGAACAAGATTCGATGTGCCCGCTGCATCTCGTTCTTGGGATTTTATTGAATCATTTTCGATGTTGATAACTTCAGGACTGCCACTTAACGTGTCAGCGTCTTTTTCTGCCGGGTCAATGATCTCTGTGCTTTTACTTCCAGTGCGCAAACTTGGGCTCAATACGCTCACATTATCAGTACCACTGTTCACTGGAGGCAGAAGTGTTGCTCCTGCATTTTCACCAAAATTGAAATACTGATGAACGTTGCCACCAGTCGGAACTGTCTTTCCCATGCCACACTTGGTCTTTTCCTCATTTTCCTGTCCTCGCGTGCTCTCTTGTTCCTCCTCGGTCTTCGACGAGGCCTTTTTCAATAAGGACGAAGCTGGTTTTCCCGGCGCTGGAGATGATTTTGGGGTGTCGTCGGCGATCAATTTCGGGGTCTTTTCCGGTACGACAGACTCAATGGTATTAGCATTTTTCAGGCTTGCTCTTGCAGAAGCCGGTAGATTGGATCTCAAACTGCTTTCCAGTTTTGAGTGATGGCCTGCAAGGTGGGATCCTCCGAGATGTTGCTGTCCTCCTGCTGGGGAAGCGACAAGATGCTGTTGTCCTGCTGCTGGCGAGCGCCCTGTTGGTGGTGTCCTTTCCGGAAGAGTTGCGCCTGGCAAGTTACTAAATGGATCGTGAGCTATGTGAAAATCACCCACACTATTCTCTGGAGATTGAGAGTCGTTTCTGGAGACAGAGCGGAAAGGAACAACTCCGTTATTCAAACTCATTTCTGGACCCATATTCCGACCGTTTCCGACAGAGTTTCGATTACTGAGTTCGCGTATGGTTTGCGTGCGACGCCCACCAACGATGGCATGGTCATCGTCATCAGCCACCTCTTCCAATTGTAGACAATGTTGCGCGGCTTTTGTGAAATGCCGTTGCTTTTGGAGGTTACTTCTGGTTAAGGAGCTTGCGCTTAGACCTCGTGTATGGCTAGCAGTAGTATTCGTTTCGACGCCATCAGTACCAGCTGACGGTATGTCCACCACAGATCGTGGCACATCAAAATTAACCCGGTTGAGCAGGTCCATAAGCTCTAGATCGAAATCAATCTGCCAATTTTCTAGTGGATGATCATAATAATCCGTTCCAAATGGATCTTCCAACTCGGAGGCGACCTGTGCAAGCGCAAAAAACCCAAACGCACAACATACACTGATCAACGCCGCCCAAATGAAATTTGGTGACATAGAATGGACGAGAACAGGAACAAACACCATTACCAACACCAGACCAATGTTGATAATCTGCGTGAAAGGGTATGGAAAGGGTGTAGTGCGGATCAAGAGTGCCTCGTAATAACCCTGCATACCATCATCCAAAAGTGTGTAGAGACGAGCGAGAATCGGGGAAGGGATCAAATGTTGGCTGAAGCGTCCCGAGATCAGCATAGCCATCCACAGATAGCATTGCGTGACCCCATTACGCACACGAAACGGCGACCGCTCGTCCAAGTATTTGGTGATATCAGTGTCCAAAACACTTAAGCCAATGTTGCGAAGCTCCGTCATATTTCCCAACTCCTTCAAAGCTTCCGAATGCAATGTGGACGTTAGTCCTGCCACTCGGCAGCGGTACTTGTAATGGGAATCTCTGGTAACCAAGGAAAACTCGTCAAACACTGAAGACAACAAGCACACGTTGTACCACTTGACGGCGAATGTCTCGCATGATCGCCTCGAGTCCCACCAGCGTGCGTAAGCCAGGTTTATTCGAAACACTAATGTGAACCCTGAGTTGATGTTTTCAGATTTTTTCTTTCAGGATTTGACTGCGCAGATCAGACTATCGCACAGCTGCGCGACTGCTCTGGTTTATGAGATAATAGTGCGGTCTTGTTAACTCGAGTCCCGGCGGGTTTTAAGAGGATGTTGTAACGAAACTGACTTATGATTTGATTTTGATTTGTATCGACTCCGCATCAATGACTGCTTGTCCCCCTTAAGATTTATTTTACAAACATACACGGAACTGATTCATGAAAGGAAACACTCCAAGGCCTGGACTCCTTGTGCCCTTGACAATATACCAAGAATTCCAGTGAACAAGCTGATCACTCCTTCTGTCAGTCTGTCTTTGAAAACAGGCGTCTCGGCAACGTCATCAATAACACGCACAGAAATGAGAACGGACATGACTGCAACTATATTTTTTGCCACTGATGTGTAGATACCCGCTGCACGGCTCAGAAAAGCCAGTAAACCTGGTTTTCATGTTGGCACACAATGCGAAGAAAGTCGATGACACATTAATACCCTTCAAAACGTCCAAAGTTGTGGAATTGAAAACCGTCACCAAGAAGGGGTGGGGATTCAACCGATTCAGTCTTAATATACTTGTAAGCGAAAGAAATTCTTCTTGCGGTGGCGAATTACAGCTGGGGCTCCATCGGCTCTCCGTAACAGCGAACACTCGCCGCTGCAATCCACTTGGCGGAGCAACATTCAACTGGCTAGACCCTTCTCTTGCTGGATCGTTCTCGCCTACTCTGAACGATATCCTTCCGCCACCGCCCTCAGCGTCTCCGTCAACAACTCTGACTGCTGGTGGAGTTTCAGTAACACCATCAACATGACTGGAATTTGTCATGCTGGAAACACGGCTTTTGCGGCGATGCGCCATAGTGGCGACACCGCCAGACTTTTGCATACTGGACATGGATCTCTGTGTCTCCTGCAAGACATCCCCTGCAGATTTTCGCCGTCTGGGCTCTTTTGCACTGCTACTGGTGGAAGTGGGCTGTTCCCCACCGTTGTGACTGTTTTGAAGGCGATAGTGTTCCTCTGTGATTCTGTCAACCGAAACATCAACTTTCTTCGTCACGCTCTCCCGTCCGGATTGAGGCGTGCCGGTGGCTGCCGGCTTGGCTCCTCCAGAGAAAGAAGAACCGCCTGAAGCGCCTGAAAAACCCGACGCATTTCGGCGGTCGTCTGGCGACGAGTTGTCCGCCGATGGAATCGATGACTGAAGCCCAAACAAGTCTCCCGACGGCGCACGCCACCCTTTCGAAACCGACCATCTGTTATTGCCACTTGCGTAATGCGAAGTTCCTCCGCTACTCTTGAATAGGCCGGATTGGACCTTGAAATGTGCGGACTGACTCCTGAATATTTGGGATTGAGCCGCCGCTCGTTTAGCAGTTTTGTAAACGGTTCTAAGATTGGAGGTCTTCTCTTTATCCTCACGCCGGTTTATGTCTGGTCGAACCGTTTGACCATCCATCAACCCTGCCATGGGCGCCTTCGGCGTAAACGGCCCTTTCGTACGCTGACTGTTATCCGCCATGACTTTCGCCGGCTGTATGATTTCTCGCCTTTCAGAAAAGAGACGAGTCCATCTCAAAGCGGATTTTTGTGTTTTCGTTTCTACCAGACGAACAACAAATGCAGAATTGTTTACCTGTGCAGACACATGTCCTCATCCTCCCGCAGGCCTCGTTCTCACAGGTCTCATACGTTCTTTCTTCACTACAATCCTGGACGCAGACACGACATGGCATAAACCGAGTGCGCTCCTTACTCTCGCATGCGGTCCTCTCTTCGTGAGCCATTTGTGAGAACGCTCCGAACACTAAGGGATAGGGATAGGAATAGGGCGGCTTCTCCAGCCTAACTGATGCTAATGCTTTTCAGCTTAGCGCTACCACAAAATTTGTCCACGAAATGAATTGGCAAAACTCTTACCTGGAATACCTCCAGGCCCTCCCAGGGTCATTCTCATCAGCCGACGGGAACTCAACCAAAATAAAGCGAGACATGCCAAAATGTTCCACGCAATAATGGTGAATTGCACACAATGCCACAGGCAAAATGAAAAAAAAGACAGAGAATTTTCGAAGTCACCCTTTCAAAGAAAAATCCGCTATGGACAAAATTTGCGCAGCTGCTCCATCGGTGTTATTCATCGTCCGGCTGCAATGCAACTGCGATGACTTCATAAGAATGGCTTTAACTTTGTTCCCTGTGTTGGTGACCTTGCAGAAGAAATTGCCGGCATCATCCCTCCCGTTGTTTTGTCCTTTTGCTTTGATTGGCTTTGTGGAGCTGCTGGCACATGCGGCCTTAATGTCTTCCACAATAGACAATGTCGAAGCGCAGACTCTCGCCTTGTCATAGAGCGTATCCTTCTTGCTACCCAGATGGTGTGACTGGTTCTACCCTTTATCTTTTTGATATTAAACGATACCTGCTTGGCGAGTCAGCAATAGCGCCTGGGCCAGTTTTTGTTCTTATCCGGAAACAGGGCAGATAAAAGTTAACGGCCTCTTAGAAACCCACCCAATTCCTAAAAGTGAGGTGATTCAAAGAAACGGCAGCTTTACAAAAGCCATGGCGCCTGTAGTTCAACCTCTGCCGTGTCAATCAGTTCTGACGGCCAGTGGGGTTCAATTTATCCCAGCCGAACTTCATTCGGTAACTGCATGCCAACTAAACAAAAACGAGGAGACATAGTCCGTGCCAAATCGTTCGAAATGCTGACATGAAGGATGACGTCTGACTCTGTGTCCGCTAGATTGCCGTGACAAAGGCACAAACGTCAATTGGCGACAAAATACAACCAGATAAAAGCACCCATAAACCTTCACACCGCCGACATGTTGAGGTGATCGGGGACCGGCAGATAAGATATCTGGAACACTTTAAAGAACACTGACCAGATGGCCGCAATCCGAATCATGATTTACTTCGCCTTCAAAGACACAATCACCACATGAACCAGACTTTGTCTTCCGTTATGCGATCTTTACGCATCTTCTCTTTTTGCAGTAGATGTCGCACGCTGGTGCCAAATGGAATGCGAATCTATACAAGGACCTTGGACACCATACGCATAAAAGATCCAACGCCTCTTTAGACAGCATGTAGCCTCGGATTACATGTGGACGCATCCGTCTTTACCATGCTGAGCACATACTACTAGTCTCCCAATGATGCCGCATGAATCTATGATATGTGTAAATTGCTACTCGAAATTACCTGTGGAATGCAACACCATCACCGAACTCGGTGCTGCGCTGCATAAAACCGGGGTGACTGCACCGCCAGTCTGTGGGGAGAAACAAAGTCGACGATCCAAAACTGATATCCAACCGAAAGGGCAGTCTATTTCTTTTTACTGCCTGCTGCTGCCAAATCCGCCTCGGTACACATGGGAAAGCACTTGAAAAAGTCCTCATTTGCATGTTTCTGCTCCACATGTTGCTTTGCCATCTTTGCCTGCGTCTGCATGAAACTCTGCAAACAAATTTGACACTGGAGTGTCATGGACTTTTGATTTGCATCCAGTTGAGATTTACCTGCAAAAGAAAACATGAGAGTTTTTCCCCATCATATCTTGTGAATGCACAAGACTCGAGAGCCCAGACACAGGTTACCCATTGACAGCGCAAAAGAATACTAGGCATTACTCAGAAATTTAAACTTTGCGTAGTCACAGCCGTTAGCATCAAAACCACTTTGTCTATGTACATTGAGATCGTCAACAATTATGCGAAAGCGACGTGCAGCATGCGTTGGCGCAGAAACGACAGGTCTTCATGGCTAGTAAAGAGCGCGACGCACGTCGTTTCTGATCTTCTCAATTCTCACATTATTGCTAATGCGCATTAGCAGTAATGTGAGAGCGCTCGCGAGCAAGCGGGTCCAGGCGGCACGGCGACAAAGGCAGTCCAGAAGCTAAACACCGTCTCATCACGATGCTCGATGTTCGTGGATCACGATAAAAGATGAAAAGTCACGAAGTGATACCTTCCTTGGAATATTTTTCGGCTCTTTTAGCGGCGTCCGCTCGCTTGCGGTTGGCCTCACATCCATTCGAACGTCCCATCTTTGTCGGTTGTCGTCAGTATTCGAAATCAAGGAGTACTCTTCGAAAATAAGACAGTCGTTAGTTCCAGATTGAAACTAACGTTTCCAAAAACACGATTTCAAGTTTTCTGCAAAATACCGTTGATCAATGGAAAATTAATGAAATTAATGACGCAGCACTTTCACATTAGCTTGTAGGATGTTCAGGTTGCCACGCTGCCTAAGCAAAGCCAGTTCACAAGTATAATTGCTCTCATATATTCCAACTCCGCCGTTAATTTGAGACTCCCGTGATACATCTTTTATGAATTCGGCGCTTTCCAAATGCAATCTCCGCAGTCGCAGATAGACAATGTTAAGAGAGATTTTCAAAAAATTCGGACCTCCCACTTCGTAGACGATTACAACAATATTGCAAACGACAAAAGAAATAATCCATTGCGCCCGTCTGTACAATTCGAACACGTTCACTTCACAATCACTAGCAACATAGATCCCACGAGAAACCGTTGTGCCAAAAAATGGCGATTCATACTTTCTTTTTGATACGCGAGGAGTCGTACTCTAAAACGATGCAGTTTCTGAACGGCGTTTCTGGTGAATCCGGTGGATTTTCTATGGTGAATCCCTGGTTTCGCCAAAATGTGCTGAGCGTTTCCTGTTCGCCGTTTTGTGCGACTCGAACAACGGTAAAAAGTCGAATTGGCCGCCCCTTTTTGTCACAGTAAAGCGGCGGACTTTCAGGAGCTCCGGCTCCGGCTTTTGGCACGGGCTTCGGTACGGCTTTCACGTCAGTCTGAGCTTTTTGGGGATCCAGCTGGGGGAGCAGTGGCAACGAAGCAAGTGTCTTGTACACGTCTCGTCTCCGGTCCCGGTAGTCGTATTTGAGTAGTAGCTCGACAAATTTTGAACTCAAGCCACCTCCTCGCATATTTGGACGAATTGTAAAAAACAAAATGGTTTTCTTGATGTCTCGTCGGGTTTTCTTCACCATCATAGTACAGACACCCAATACTGTATCGGAATGCGCATAACGCAGGACACAACTGTCAAAGAGCATTCATATTGAAAAAGTTTCTCAGTGATAGCGGCGGTCCTAGAAATGCTTCCGAAACATACTCGTAAATCAAAATATTTTCGCAGCTTTCAATGTAAACTCTTCAAAACGTAGTATGCAAATATCGTCCAAATCGTCTGCTAAAGCCTCACCAAAGTGCGAAAACTATACAGCTCTTGGCCATTGTCCAGCAAATCTTCAGTCTCGAAGGTCCGAGTCAAGTAGTAATTGGCTTGCTTCAAAAGTCTTCGATAAGACTGACACTGAAGCTGCTGCAAGACCCCAACGGGGAACTGGCTTGCATTCAATACGTTGCGAAGTGTTGCGGACTCCTGAAGTCATCAGTTTTTTTCGGTTGTGCGAAAATAATACGTGTCTGAATCGGCGATATTGGGAGTCTGATTCGTATGGGAAACCTCGTGGCATCAAGACGGAAAAGGACTCATTGAAAATGGTGCTATTTTCGTGGTCACAGACGCTGACATACAGACACCTGTCCATCGGATGGACAAATGCTGGTTTACAGCTACTTTGAAAAAAGGATATACCTGAACATATTCCTTGGCGTTCTCATTTTCCCCGTCGTGCGTCAGAACGCTTGCACGATGATACATACAAGGTCCCTGATCACCACTGCCTGTGCTGGCAGCACCAGCAGGGCCAGTACTTCTTAAATTCCGTCGCTTTGGCCGCGACTCTAAACGACGGCGTTTGGGAGAAGTTGTCCTTTTCGCTTGTGCAGAGTCGTCATCTTCCTCTCCGCTAGCAAAGCCATCCTCTTCACTCTCGTCATCCTGTGCATCAGTGGAGTGAGCACTGCTGGTATCATCCGTTAAAGGCCTCCTGGATCTTTGCCTGCCAGATGACTTCTTGGGCCTCGCGAGGCCATTTGCGTTGCTTTCTTTCTGATCAGCTTTCACCAGCCCCTTTCCTGGATCACTTGGCTTGTTGTCTGAGCTGCTTCTTTCAGCCTTGCTGCTACGGGCGGATGTCATGCGTTTCATTTCTTCCCCTTTGTCAGAAGCATCACTAATTTCCGTCTCGACATCCGAACTTGTGGAGAACTGATAGGCTTCCTCGACCACTTTTGTGTCTTCGAGGTCCCAATATCCTTTCCCGGAATGATACCGCTTGACTGTTTCAGATCGCCGCTTCCAGGACTTCAGAAGCATACCATCCACGACAAGCGGCGCCTTGAGGTTTCCCAGAGGGATCCATCCTACCTTGGTTGCCCCGGTCATTCCTCTTCCACTATCGTAATCCCAGGTCAATCTTCCATCACTGTCCACATCAACCAGTTCCCACATATTCCTGCAACATTCACAAATGCAGAACAGAACAATGTACGAAAATTCATGCTAGATGATATCATGCCCTCTCTACACGAGCCTCAAAACTGCTCTTCTCCACTGAAACAGCTTTCAAAATGAACTGCAACGATATATATGATAGGATATTGGACCTTGGATTCGGAACACCCCCCCCCCGTCAAAAAAATAGGATACGTCATCAAGGTTATGAATCCCGAGAATTTGTTACCAGTCATGATTGATACCGTTTGACGCCATCATTTCGACCCATCACGATTGGTAACTTCTCGTAAACGGATACAAAACGCATTGACAATTGTAACCCGCCATAAGAGACACGAAAGAAACAACGAAATCGACAAGGGCCATCCGCCCCGTCAAATTTTTACGAAGCGCGATTGATAGAGTTGGCGTCACCATTTTGATCCATCACGATGGGGAATTGTCAAAAACAAAGAGCACATAACACACTGCATATCGTAACGATACAACGCGAGGGACGCAACGCCTCGGCACGACAGGCGCGAAAGCGGTAACGCCATCGAAAACTCCAGGCTATGATTCTCTTGAGTTTTTCCCAGTCGATGGATAGAGTTGGAAATCTGTCGAAAACGAACACGCGAGACGTTGCGTATACTATCGCATAACACAAGGAGTAGACTCGAACGCCCCAGCGGCCGGAAACCGGACGGGCAGGACCGAGGGACCGCGCAAGACGTAGTGTATCGTGAACACGAATAGTAGAACGTCTCGGCGGACCGTCGCGCCGCGCGAAGCCTACGTATCCACAGGGGCCTGGCTTGTGCGACTCTTTGAAATAATTCAAAGTCAAAAAGACGAAAGAATCGCCAGGATGGCTACAGAAATGTCAGAAAAAACGTTGTAGGAGGTTGTAAAAAAAAATATAATTTACTGCGAAACTGTGAAAGCCGCCAAATTTCCCAGGAAAACGAAGCCGAAAAATTACCAAACTAAAAACGCCGAATCACGGCGCTACAAAGGACACGGATCCCAGATCGATATGTTGCCTTACGCTAATAGGGAGACCGGGGGACCGTGAATCGATAATCATATACCATTTCCATTTCTTTGAAATAGGAGCTTGAGTTAACTGTCTCTGGTGTTTCACACCATTTAGGTATATTGCCTTCATATCGACCGTAACCATCATGTCGTATGTTGTCAGCCATCGTCCCTGGAACACGGATATGGGAAAGCCACCATCTGGCTCCTTGGATGCTTCTTGAGCATCTCGCTCTGACTTCTTGCGTGGCGGCATGTGTTGGCGAGAGATTGAAAATTCACTGCTGGCCAACTGAGACTGGTGTCGGTGTGACTTTGTGATCTCTGGCTTTAAGACGTCTCAGCGAAAAACTCGTTACAGAGCCAACGTATGTACCATACGACTCATAAGAGACCACCATGCCGTCAATTCAGGATTGCCGACGAACGCCTCCACTGAAAGGTTCTCGCAATACCAGAGTAGTCCCCTTTTTCACATGTCATATGTTTATGGAAGTACGTCGCTCATACAAAAATGTTTTTCAGAAAACGCTGCAAGACATTCAAGAAAACATACTCACTCAAGATGGCGAGGTAGGTTCTTTTATGTTGACTGAATCAATGAAGATGCAGATCTCAGGAAAATGAAATTACAAAATCCAATCTCCATGTATCAAAGAAACCAGTTCAACTAATCCACGACAATCAATTTCAAAGCAAAACGTTGGGACGCTCGGAAAACCTTGCTCAGTTCTTCATCACTAAAAAATTATAACGATGGTGGAGCTCACGTGTGTCAGAATGTGCGTCTGCGAACAATAACAATGTTATGGCTGTTAACAAGACTGAATTAACACACAACCCAACGAAGAGAGTTTTCACAAGATGAACACGATGACGCAAAAGACACACGAAGTTCTGCGCTGGAGAAAGATGCTACTGCCGCGGCTACAAACAGCGAAATGTCATCCAGGTCTTGCAACCTAGTCACAGCAACACCGATGTGTAGATTATTTCACTTTATTTGTTTAAGCGTTGACCTGAACTCTCTGGACATAAAACGCACCGATAAAAACAAAATACGAGAAATCGAATGACCCCACACGCAAAATATTTCATATGATGTCTATCGCATTCTACATTACATGATATTACATATCAACAAGAAAAAAAAAGCAGCAGTCAACAACGTAGCGCAGCGCAAAATATATGATACCGAGCATTTTTATGTACTCGTTAGAACTACGCCTCGAATATAAATGAAAAACAAAGGGTATAGACTGCACAATATTGGGCTTCAGACAATGCCCAGAGGAGGAAAGTCATTGCTATAATAACAATAATAATAAAGGGTATAGCTTGGCAAAATGTACAGAGTCATCCATCATCCACATCAAATTTTCAGCGTCATTGTCATTACATACTGAGTAAAAAGAAGTTAGTTGATGACGTCATCCTTCAAGCTTCTGACATTGCTCCTTATCTCGGCAATATCCGAGTCGTTCAGTATTCCTGTCTCTTCATCGCCGTTTCTTGATGGTACAACTACGTCCTCCAAAATCGAAGGTTGTGAATGAGGGGTATACATTTTTTCACCACAGCCTTGTTGTTGCGATTTTGAAACCCCGGACTCAAATCCATTCTGCGAACTGAAGGAACACGAAAGCCGTGCCTCTGAGGAGACAGACTGGCGATTCGTGTCTCTTCCAGTATCATTCTGCTCTGTCGTCACCGTTCCCGGGAGAATTTCTCTTGAAATATCTGAGCAAAGATGAACAAAGAAGACAATACAAATAATTTTGAGACTATAATGTTGGCTGCACATCTTGCAAGAGTGATACACTCGAGAAGACTGTGAGTTGTTATTTAATTGCAGTTGCAACATCATGAAGAAGCTCCCAACTGATTCGAGCCGAACATATTCAATGAGAGTAGAGCAGAGAAATACATCGGTTTTCAGCTGACTTTGCCTGTAGAGGCGATGACGGATCTGAAGCTCTAAAGTGGCCTTCGGATATCACGGAGTTCCCAAATGGCATCACTGTCTGACGGTTGTCGTTTGAGCTTCTTTGCGAGCCTCCGCCGTAAGAACTGCGATTCAACACAAATGTTGCAGTTGGTCGCTCGGCATTCACCGTGGCAGTCCCCGAAGAGGGAAACATAGCCATTGTCGATCGTAGCTCTTGCTTGAGCTTGTCCATTTCAGGTTTTGTGCTCGGTTTCACACGGATCATGTCGTCGATTGCGCTGTCATCAGACTCAAACTCATCGTCCCAAATGTGGGTCCGACGGTTTCGCAACGCTCGAAGCGCTGGCGCTGTAGGACCAGACGCAATCTTAGTCGGCGGTTCGTCACGGTTCCATCGGACCGCTTTTGTCTGCGGTGAGCTGTAATTTTCGTCGTCTTCATATTCTGGCGGCAACTGAGCCATCGGCACGTCAAAGTCGCATTTTTCAAGCAAGTCCACGAGTTCCAAATCTGGGCGATGATTATTCATTTTAAGCTTGAACACTTTCAACAAGGAAATTACTATTTTAATCGCCAACGATCAAATGAAAACTCTATAAAGTTATGATTTGAGGAGATAAATCCAAACGCAAAATTGCCACCGTCGGTGCCAGCTAGCAACCGCGCACAAAACATTTTATGAATGGCTATCTACCAAAATCGATCTGATAGTTGTCGAGGGGGTGGTCAAACGTATCATCACCAAAAGGATCTTCAAGCGAGGACGCTACTTGTGCGAGTGCTATGAAACCGTACGTGGAACAAATATTCAGGAGGCATTTCCAAAAGAATCCGGCCTGATCTGTCTCCCGGGCAGCGAATGGTACCTGAAGGCAAATATGTTGAGGGACTCTTCTTGCAACGAGAAAATCCGCAAAGGAAACTCAGCCAAAAAGTTGCCAATCACTGCTGACCATGGCTCCGAAAACCATTCCATAATTATTTTATCGATCACAATTATTGCAACTCCAAACGATTAGCGCGGGTAAGGAGGGAAGAGGCTTAAAATCTATATACCACATGGATCGCTAAAGGCACGACAACACACAACAAACCGACTGAGATGTAGATTATTGTTGTGAAAGGCGAGGGGAACTTTGTATTGCGGACAATCATGGCATCATAAAATGCCTTGTAGCCATCCTCCAACATCACATATAAACGCGAGACTATCGGCGCAGCGACCATATGATTTCCTCCCGCGAAGCGGCCGGTAATTAACATTACCATCCATGCGAAACATTGCGATACACGATCGCGAAATGGTGCGTCTTGACAATGCAACAACTCGACGTCCGACTTGTTGCTTTCGATGCCGAAGAATTCCAACATAGCGTCTGGATCTAGGAACGTTAGTGCCAGACTTTCGAATTGGCAGGCTTCGTGAAGCTCTTCACATGCACTTGCGTGCATCAACGAGACCAATCCGGCAACACGTCTTCGAAACAACCAGCGATCCATTGACGTTGTGACAGTGTATTGGTCAAAAATACAACATGTCAGAGCGCAATTGAACCAACGAATCGCAAATTGTTCCACATGATGCCGCGACTCCCACCATCGGGCATAGGCGAGATTGATACGAAAGACAAGAAGGAAGGATATCATACCACTAAAGAGCGCAACAACCTCAGGTCGGAGATACATATTATTGGTGAAGAAATCCTTTTCCAGAGGACCCAAACCAAAAAACGGAATTCCGATGTCGGTGCTATGAAGAATAGCGGCCCAAATCAATACAAAGAACTGTGAGACCACCACGTGCTTGTATGTGTCCATTAGACTAAGTACTGCTGCCTTCGTTGCATCGAAGAACGACAGCTTTTCGTCGTCTTCAAATGCAGATATTTTCCAACGAGAGCGAAACACATTTTTGTTCGGACTGAAAAGATTCTCGACTTCTTTTGCTAATTCGAACGGTAACACTCCAAGCTGTGAATTAGTTGGCTCCAACGATCCTTGATCACTTTCCTCACTGTGAAGTCTTTCGATGTTCCTGTTTGCATTGGCAAGTGACACTCGATCATGCTGGTCCAAAGATATATCCCGATAGTGAGGCAGAGTTGCACGACCCCCGTGCTCTGGGTTTGCTGCCTCCGTGCTGGAAGCCATGCTGCGAAAATAACGCCCCCATTTCAAACGCCTTTGACCCGCTGCAGGTCCACCCACTTCCTGTTGTCGAAGAATATGCAAAGACTTTGTTATGTAGTTTTGTGCTTTCCCCGATGGTGACTGACCTGGCGGTGGAGGTTGCAGCGCTGGCGGATGATGTGATGTTGGCAACTGATTTGGCGACTGTGTGTGATTCGCGTCGGTGTCTACCACAATCTTTGCGTGCCCATCGAGACCGCCCTGGTTATCGGATGGCATCTGATGCGTGTCGTACTTGCCGGGCAAATTAGTATCCTGCGACGTCATATCTGGGTTTTGAATGACCGCCACAGGAGACAAAATGTGAAGACCAAAACCACCAGTCTCCTGGCTGGACCTGCTTGGCGGTGGCGCCCCGATACGGTCTGGTGGTGCCGCACCTGCATTCCCACCCGGAGACACTTCAAGCTCGCTGATGCCGGTGGGACCTGCTGCAACAGGACTGACACCTTCATCAGAGATCTCCTTCCTGGCATCCATTACCACATGTTGCGCAGTTTGAGATCTCTTGAAGAGTTGGGCATCAGCACTGGCAGACGCAAAATTATTTCTGGAAGAGTCGGGCCGCGACACACACGCAAAATCTGTCCCATTGTGCCTCGATCGTCTCTCTCCGCGAGAAAGATCTAATTGCCCGGAAATGGTTGCCCTTCCTCTGAGGGAGCGAGGAGATTCATCCGACGCTCTCTCTCCCAACGCTCTGGAATCGCCCAAACCTCGAGAAAACCGAGCCGACTCGCCCAACACTCTAGATTTCCGAGCAGCAGCTGCGGCGACGGCTGCGGATTGCACGGATCCGCTGGCCCCATACATTCGGTCTGCAAGTTCATTTACTCGGGAGGATGGCCTATGCTTTGTGGACACTTGGGCTGAGAAGACATCACTCCCCTCCTTGCTGCTTTGTTTTTTTGAAACATTCATTTTTACGTATCAATCTATGTCAGAGCGACCACTCGTCGTGACTACCTTGGAGAGCTTGGCGCTTCTTTTGATTTTGCCATATTGCATATTGAAGAGACAACAAGAACGTCCCTCAGTCTGACAGAGATAGATCCTGCGCACACGCCAAAAATTGTATGTTGTAGCTGATCTTGGGTACCCTTATGGTCCGTTCGTTCTGTCACAATTTCTTTCTTGTTCTAAATCTCACAACCTGAAGATCAGGACCTTTACACTAACGATCCTATCCTAACTGTTTTCGAGATGGCTCCAGCTGTTCGTTTGTAACACTCATGACACTTGTCAACACAGTGAATATATCCTGTATCCAAAAGGAAGCCCCAGATTATATACAGATCGTGAAATACTGAGACAAATCCCAGATGAAAAACAAAGGGCAAAGATCGACAATCACTGCAGTAATAGTTCATTTCTTTTGTTGCAAGCAGTCATGCTCCAACTTTCAGAGGGAGAACGGATTTCTATATACAAATGAGCGCTCTCCCACATGTCATTATCATCAAGATCATAAACTAAAATCAATGCCAGCAACATAACATGGGGCGAAGGCTATTATGAGGGAATGCTCTTAGGCTTCATAACGGAGAAATCAGGCTGATACAAGAAATTGAATACCGCCCAAAATAAACCACCTGCGAAATGAGGAGTGACCTTTTTACGCTTCGATTCAATACGAAGAAACACACACAGTTTCCTTTTTTGCGATTCCGATCGACAACAAAACAATCAACAACAAGACATCCACAGCGAAGCAAGACACGCCACAAGAACCAGACAATCATGATATGCAAAAGAGAACAGACACGGGCCGAAGGTTTTCTCCAAAATAATCTTGAAACAAAAATCGCTACTCACAAACGATTCAGCTGCGGAATTCCTGTCTAGGCTTCGGCATCGGCTTGCATACGCTGTTTACAAACAGGAAAAGCAAGCAAGCAGCCGAGCTTTGGACAAAAGAGTAAATAATATCTTTTCCTGTAAAACATCACATCACCAATATTCCATATCTAAACAACTACGTGATGTTGAGAAACTGTAACTGTACGATGCCAATGTATGACTTGTGTTTGTCGCTTTGCGTGCTTATCAACATTAAGCGCGAGATCCCGAAACTAGAAAGACGTATACTCAAAAACCAAACGCGTGCATTAATCGAGTATGAAACCACGCTTCCTGAGGCTGTTACAGTCTCGAGGAAAAGCCTTTACTTCATGTTCAAGCTGAGACACAAAACTGACGACTCATGGGTACCAGAAGATAAATGGGCGACGCCGCCATAATGTCACTTGTAGCCTTCAGAATTGGAAATGACACTGACAAAAACTGTTTTCAGTGTGCGGTCGAAAATTATTAGCATCCACTGGCGTCATTGCTCCTCCGGGCCCTTCATGAGTGAGTAAAGCTGAACTCCCTCGATTGCAGAAGTTGTGTCTCCAACACTTTCCACGCCGCGCTTCCCAACCGCTTGAATGAGTGGCCCGAGTCCCATGCTCATGCTGGAAAAATTTAGCCCATTGCTGGACTGCATTAAACCGTTGGTGGATGGCAGGAGCGAGAACTTTTGCTCCAGACAGTTTCCAGAGTCGCGCAAGGAGTAAGTTAAGGTTATATCTTCATCTTTCCATGTCGTTTTCTGCTGAAATGACGACGGAGATAACCACCGCGAAATAGACTTTACGTCGCCCCAATAAGACGGGACAGTTTGCGATACGCCGTTCAGCTGAAAAGAGTGTGGTTTAAGCGATGCAGGGGAACTAGCTCGTGGTCTTTCAGATGACAAATGAGTGAATGCATGTTCTTGGATAATTTGCAAATGGTCCGCATACCCTGGTCTTAAAATTGAAGAAAGTGACCAGATATGCTACTGAAAGTGACCAGAACATCTAGTTTGCAGAAGACTGAAGAAGCGGTCGTATCAAACGTGAAAGGAAAACGCACGGTAAGTTCTTGGGTATAGTCTTTCTCCTCGGTCTCGAATCCCAGCGTCACCTTATTCTTGTCTGGTATCGAAATCGTCACACCCAAGCTTCCGACTCCAAAATTTGTGTCCTTCCACGCACTCATTTCTTGTAGCCCATATCCGCTCGCGCGGTACACTCCATTCATGTTTTCTACCCGTGTCATAATCCAATTTCCTTCAAATAGCTTCCACGCATCTTCTCTCGCCAAATCTGCGTCACGTATAGACGTATCTGAAAGAGTTGTGAAACTTTTGTGACCTTCGGAAAGGTATCACCTCAATCCATAAATACCTTTCAAGACTTCTTCGCATGGGCGACAGTAGAAACACTTACCCTTTGCAAGAGTTGAGGAACTGTTTTGCGCAATTTCGGTACAAATACCTTCGGACTTTCGCACACTTTCACCCAGCACAATATCATTTTTTTTGAACTTACTCACCGCCACGCTATCTTTAATGCGCATCTTGTTCTGTGACGAATTGGATTTGTTGATTTTCGGAAATTGGAAGTCGTCCTCTTCGACGGGGTCCTTTTCAGGCTCAAATTCGATCTCAGCAACGGTTTCCCTAGCATTGTTCTTTTCGTCAACAACTTGTTGCTCACTCGAAGAGCCGTCAGAAGGATCTTCATCCTCTTCAGCTTCTTCTTCCCCGTCGTCTTCTGACTCTGAGACCAACACAACATTAATATCAGCCATAGACCGCAGCCGTGTCTTTTTGCCTGAAGGAGGATGTCATTATCATGCGCTGCTACATGCATAGAGAAGTTTGGCTTTTGGCGAAAGCTCCCGCCAAGATCATTCTGACAAAAAACCACCGAGGCCAAGCCAATGACTTGCAGAGGCATGACGCTCACCAGTTTCGAAATTTGGCTAACGCCCCAACAACTGACCATCTAAACCAGTTACACCAACCTCAACCATTGTCGTGTAGACAGGATCCCAATCCACTACATGAATGTTAAGTTGAATTCTGTCCGAAGCCCGACCGTTTTTTCTTATGATCAACAATTTGTTGGTAAACTACCACGACCCCAAAAACGTTTCACTTCCCCTGATAAGGCCTGAAGATGTGCCTGATAGTATCGAGTAAGAAAATCAAAGGCTACCAGCTTCTCTCTGCTGATTTTCTTGACCTTCATTGACTGATATTCGTTGCTTCAATTTCTTCGACCTTCTTTTTTTCAATATGCCTCCTGGCGCTTGGGGGCGATTATCCTCGCTGGTGGTTCCAGCAGGTACTGTTGGCACACTTTTTTCTCCCGCTTGGCCTATGCCATCTGTTATCCTAGTTTCTCCAGATTTGTCCTCTCCCTTAACTTGGGAATGCTCCTGCCTCTGAGAAGCATCTGTTGTTTGCGAAGCGTCTTTCGAAGCATTTTTCCCGCCGGACTTAAAACACCCACACACCATCACGGATCAAGAAAACGTTGGAGGGCTCAGCTCCATGCGCGGGTGTGCTATCACAGCATTTCGCCACAAATCCTCTAGTCTTCTACCGCGATCGTGAAATCCCTACGGCATTGCCTGACGAAGAGTTTGAGTGCAGACGCAAAATCTGATGTACCCTGCGCAGTTGTGATATTCTTTTCCAAGCTTCAGAAACAAAAGAAGATACCCTGTCGAGATCTAGCTCCGACCCGACACTCTGTTGTGAAATAGCTCCAGTCGAAATTATAGGAATTCTCGAAGAGATTTTTCTCTCGCTTGTCAGAAATATAGAGCCCTCCAGCAACACCACGCCCACCTCTGGTTTTAGCACCCTTCCTCTCCTACAATAACAAGATAACGTGAAAAGAATGGAAAAGTCCTGGCTTGTGTGAGGACGGCGATCGAACATCAAATGCGAACGTCTCACGAGTGATAACTATCATAATGTTTGCGTTTCATTTTGTACATTCGCACATTTTCGGCAATTTAAGAGAGCTCTTTTCTCTGAGAATCAAGGTCAATGACGTCATTGTCTTTTCTTGGAAGTGGAAGCTTTTTGATGTGAGGACAGAACTTACGAAGACTAAAATTATGGAACTTACGAGTTCTATAGGAAGCATTGAATTTAAAAAAGCGGCACGAGCATCACATTCGTTTTACGGATCCGCTCGATAATCATCTTTTGTTGTCGCTACACGACCAGGCTGGAATGTGATGACAGAGCAGTCCAGACCTTGCCAATACTCGTCACAGACACATTTACCGTCAATACAGACTCCGTTTTGGGAACATTTATTAAGGCAGAGTTTGCGTTCGCAATACAGGCCTTCATACTGTTCTGCACATATACATTGGTTTGCAGGATATTCTTCGGAACAATAGCCTCTGAATTCCGTAGTTGTGGAACTACAATTCTTGTAGCATGCCGCCATGCTACAATCCTCACCAGCCCAACCAGCATGACACACGCACTTTCTGATCGTTTTGCCAGACTGGTAATCTGTGGCACTAACACAACTTCCTCGCTGAGAACACTCCAGGCAGAAATATTCTTGAGAATCTGGGTCAGTATAACAAGTAGACCCAGGGCATACCTCCACAGAGCAATCAGGTCCGGTCCAGCCAGGATTGCACACACAATGCGAAAATTCGCATACACCGTTCCCGGAACACTCGTTCGGGCACTTGTCAGGGCGAAGGTTCCACACACCCAGTTGTAGATTTGGACGAAAATCGGGAATGAACATCTCACCGACGCACAGGTCGCGGCATAGAGTGGACATCACTGTCAGATCGAAATAATTTTTTGCCGGCCCAGATCGCACAATAAGATCGTATGTCTTTTGGACCCTCTGTCCTGTGGTCTGATCGACGACTTCAGTGACAACTTTCTCTTGCGGAATCACTAATCTCCGGCATTGGGGTTCTTTGAAATTTTTCAAACACTGGTCAGGATTGTTCGGATCATAGGCATAATTCCATATTGTTCTCTCATCTGGAGATTGTGGCTCCGGCATATTATCGGCGAGCTCGCAGCACAATCGCCTGACAGCGCAGTTCTCCTTCAGTGAACGGATCAAGTCGGCGGCAATCGCAGGATATCCTTTAAGAACAAGCATTTCCTCGTCCGGGTGCGCCTTCCTCATCATGGTATCATGATACACAGACGGCAAATCTTTCGCAGCTTTAAAGCAACGGCGGTCACGGTCCCTCCAGCTATCTGTTTCATTCAAGTCAGTCTGCGTCCAGGTAATGCCGCCAAAGACTATCATACGATTCAACTCTTCAGTCCAAACTGCAGAATGAAAGGCAAGCTTGCCAGGCGTTTCATCCTTGGCCAAATGAAAGGTGTTATCTAGTCGCTGCCATTTGCGAATGCCTACGGGGCGTTCTATATCATATATCCACAAATCGGAGAGAGGTTCATCTTGTTGCTGTCCCCCGTACATTATGGCTTGCGCGTCGCCGGTGATTTGCCTTCGCACGACTAGCGAGTGACCACGCCGGGACTTGGGTCTCGAGTAAGCGCTGCCTTTTTTGTGTTCTTGCCAAATGTTTTTGCCCTGTGTGTAAACCCAAGTGTCATCAAAATAGTATCGTGTTCTTTCGAAGTCGGGATCTATAGTATCGTAATTGAAGTCTCGAGCCACACTGGATACATTGCCATGATAACCTTCAGGAAGCGGTATCTGATAGCTCCATTCAGTCGCGAAACCCCCAAAAATCATCAAAGGAAAGTTCTCCTGAAACGAGATCATGCGAGTGTCACCACGCGCAGCCGGAAGATGGCCACCATCCTTCTTTTTCTGATATTCAGCCCCGCAATCCTCACAAAGTTGCTGTACCAATGGGCTGACTTGATCGTCCAACTCTGGATCGTAAAAGGATGCGTCAAGCGTTACGGGAGCCATTTGATTCTGATAATTGAATGCAAATCGCTTCACGGCTTTGATGCCCATTGGTGCAAGATCTTCCCACATATCCGTATAAATACGATATCTGAACAGCGAGTCTTCCCATTCGCCAATCCCTTGCCCACCGAACACGAAAAGAAATTGAAAATCCCAGGAAGCAACCATTGAGTGCCGAAATCGTCCGCAATGTTTTCCATACGGACATAGCTTATACGGTCTCTGTTTCAGAAACCACTTGTTCCCTCGCTGCCAGAAAAGGTCAACGTCGTCTCCTCGGCCCGGAAATTGAGGGTAATACGCAACTGCTGCCCACGGGATTTCGTAACGCCACAAATCATCGCAAAGCCCGAAACGGCATTGCTGGGCGGCACCTCCAAAAATATACATGTATTGACGTCGAACATTGTCAGGTTCTACTGCCTTTTCATATATGACCAGAGCAGCAGAGTGTCCGTATCTTGCGGTTGGTGTTCCGACCATCTGCTCGCTAGTTTCTGACTTGCTCGTCTCAAACTTTAGATAATGCCATTCGTTTAAGAAAGTGTCATAGCGCCACAACTCATCCACAGTTTCCTCAAGACAACTGCGCAGCTTTTTATAGTCTTGAAATATTTTCTTCTTGTTCGGCATGTCTTCGCACATGTGGTATATGAGCTCTTTGCCAGTATTGTCACCTGGCGTGTATATACCGTTTTCAGGGACGTAATCATGCGTGTACGTTTTCCCGCCAAAGACCAACATCATGGTGCGGTCAAACGGAACTTCGTAGCCAAGAACATCATTCACGCGCAGGCAGAGCCTGCGTTCCATGCAACAGTCCGGGGGGCATCTGTCATGTGTCATCGGCAACATGGGCTCGAAATTATTATCATAGTACTTCTCTCCGTTGTAAACCTCGAAGAATTTGCTCAATTTGTAGTAGTAACGCCCACGGACATTGGCATACTCATCCCCATTGAAATACTCGTCTATGCCACCCAGACACGTGAGATTTCGATGACACACATCCTTCTCTTGTGCACACCGCTCCGGCCACAAGTTCTCTTCTCCTGCACAGAGATTTTCGTAGGCATGCTCATGGCTCCAAGTTACATAGGTTATTGCAGTGTGAAGATACCGACCGCTTGGACCAATAGGGATCCAATCACATGCTGCGCCTCCCTTACACTCCTTCATGTAACGCCAATCGTGTTGCGGAAAATGATCCACATGCCATAGCTTTTCCTCGTCTTTGGGGGGATCCAAAAGCCAAGTAAAATTGAAGCTTTTATCCTGTACTTCAAGAAACGGATGGCTCTGTGTATCAAGCCACAGTAAAGGTCGCAACTGAATGGCAAATCGAAGCTTGTAATTGGAAATGTGCGTCGGGTAGTCATAGGCTGTTACTTCCACCTGTGAGCAGCCTTTGATTGGTATTTGGGAGTTGCGACATACAGGGATTCTCAATATTGGATCCACATTCGTAGGATTCGGGTCGATTAAATGCTCGATCCGCACATTGAAGGGTGTGTTCGCAGGCTTCCACACAACTCCACCCACTTCCAATTGTGGCGTGAAGAGATCTTCTGTCAAAAGCGCATCCGGATCATATGATCCAGCAAGTCCCGGCACTTCAGGCATGAAACTCAGCAATTTGTTTTTCAACTTCAATCGCTGATCCAACAATTGAAGAAAATAAATCCATGTTCTGCCGATTATCCATAGTTTTGTTTCGGCATTTATCAACAAAAAATCATTGTCTTCGTCTCTTTCTCCTGTTATACGTATGCCCACCGGGCTCTGGTACCACTTTGGAGTCGTGGGCTCCAGATAGTAATTGGTTGGATCCGGATTTGCCCATCTTAATGTTGTGTCGAATTCCTCGACGCAGAAAGTGAACTGCTCACCCTGTAGCTTCAGGGTTGGATGTGGTTCGGGATTTGTCTCCGTTGGGTCGGGGAATGGAAAACGCCAGTAAGGCGCCTCAGGTATGGCCTGAGGCATCCAGTAGGGTGGGATTGGTTCAGGTTTTTCATCTGGCGACGACGGCGGATTGAAAATAATGGTATTATTAGAATCAGGAACCGCTGGCTCGACATATGGAGTTGCCCCCACTGCTTCGCAGCAGTGTATTTTGCGCTTCGTGGGATCAGGATCCGTAGGATCTGTTATGTGAGTGCATTGATCACCTGTCCACAATAACTTATTTTCAGTTACTTCCAAATATTCAATCGGCAATGGAACATCAGTTGTAGGAGACGTCCATTTCCGCAAGCCATATGCCACTCTTTTCCGGATAGCTTCATTCAGATCCTTTATATCTGGTGCGTCAACATAATAGCGTCCCGTTATTTTGGCGATCGCTTTTGATGGTGGCACGTAAGGCGGCGGCGCCACCACACCAGGTTGCAGCCAAGGAGTCCCCACAACAACAACTTCAGGAGGTATTACAACATTAGCGCCATTTTGTGGATCCTGTGCTTCAACAAATATTGAGGAAGCGCGCGTCTCGGAGGATTTCGATATGATTTGTCGCGAGGGCACAAAACTCCACCCATAGGTGAGGTCACCTCCCTGGAATCGTTTTGCCAAGATCCACCATGATGCGATTGTGATTCCAATGACGAGCAGGAATGAAACTACACAACCAGAAACGTTTCGATAACACAAAACACAAATGGCTGATGAAGACCAACTTCCTTTCCTCCGCTTAGGTGCCCGTCCCAAAAACCTCCGCAACATCCGCATATTCCGGTGAAGCAATCACATTTGCATTTGCTGATGTTTATTGTGGCTTCACACTGCCAATAGAGACGGCGCGCAGTTGCCTTTCACCAGGCGGATCCGAATGGGAAATACCAAAGTTAATCCACAAGCAATCGACGAGTCTATCACCAGAAAACATGGCGATGATATGGTCTTCTGAAGGACCCAAGGTCTCTCAAATACATGGCTTGAAATGCTAGCCTCGCTCTAACAAAAAGGCACTCTCTCCCGCAGAACAGAACTCTGGGAAAATACTCTCGAAAAGCAAAAATGTCACTGGGACTCAGACTCTCAGCAAAACGAAAACATTCGAAATCTGAAAGCCGCTTTCTTCCTTTTTTTCAATTTGTATGATCATCGGAATAATTCCAACGTCATTGGAATAGCAACAACAAATGTTGGTACAAGATCTATCCAGCAAGTTTTCATCTTTACTAAACACTGAACATCATTCGCAAACTGCCCAAGCCAGGCCCAAAAAAAACACGTGAACGAAACATCTGTGATCCTGCGACTGGAAAAACATGGCTGATCGTTTATCCAACATCCAGAGGTCACAAAACGGAAAAATGCCCCTCGCAAATAACCACACAAGAAGGATATAGCAAGAGAGGACAACAAGGCTGTTTCAAGTGTGTCAATGAAAACAGGACACTAAGATGCACAAAGATTGGCTGGAATCAAGTTTTGGCTTCATCTAAGGCGCACACTACTATCACAGACAACAATCTACGTAAACGAACAAGAAAAAATACCGTGTCGTTAAAGAAGAAGACTGAAATTATTGTATGTTGAATAGAACCATGAAAAAATACGCCATGCTGTGTTTGTCGAACGATTAACGATTGTCAGTCAGCTACACTTTCTGGCTTAGTCTCTCTTTTTATTCATCTGAACCCCGGCCCTGATGATTTCGTCAACAAGGAGAAGCTGTTGTGCCAAAACAGGTGCCAAGTTGAATAGTTGTTTTTTGACACGGTAGTTGTCCCAAATGCCTTCCATTTCTGGCGAAATCGTATCTCCGTTTGTCACATCGATACCCACCGCAGCTCCACCAGATTGGTCTCTCTCTGCCAAAAGATTGAGTAACTTATCTTGCACATCTAGACCTGAATTTTCTAGCAATGCTTTCGGAATCGCAAGAAGTGCCTTTGCAAAAATCTCGACACCCAGACGAGCCTTTCCTGAGACCGTTTTCTTGTAATCTTCGAGGTGAGAATGAGCTGCAACTTCGAAAGCACCTGCACCAGCGACAAGAGACTCGTCCTCAAGGACATTCACAATGGAACGCAGGCCATCTTTCAGAGCATCCTTCATCTGATACAACGTGTGCTCATTGGGTCCTGTGACTAGAACTGTACACGAATGTGGATTCTTTGGTTTTTCCACGAACGTAAACTTATCATCCTCAATTTGATGTTCATAAACCAAACCGGCATAGCCAAGGTCATCCAAGTCCAAATCGTCAACAGAATTGACAGCATTACCGCCACAAGCCAAGACCAAACTGAGCGAAAGGCGAATGGAGATATTGGTTTGATTCCAAAATTTTCCATACATTATCGTGCCCGCTTTGTAATTGAGACACGTGACACCGCAGCAATACGCTGGCGCACCCGTGTCACAACAAAAAACTAAATTATAATCGAACTCCCAAGACGCTGGAGCCAAGCCAGCAAGATAGGCCACCTACCCAAGAAAAAGCAATATACCGCTCCATATTTCGTCGCTTGGCCCTTCTAAGTGCAATAATCCCCTCCTTCGCAAATGCTTCCAACGAGGGTCCATCGATTCCCTTTTGATTGATAACTACGAAAGATTTCCCTTTGCCTTCTTCACAGTCACATACCCTTCTTTTTAGCTCGATTACCTTTTTAACCTTGTCATCCGTAAATGCACGCTCGGACTCCACCAGTTTGTCTCTCTGCTCGGCAGAAGAATAAAAGAAACCACTGTTGACTTCCGTCTTCTCATATTCAAAAGACACATTGCAAGTTAAAATGTAGCAATTCTCGAGCTTTTCAGGCATATCCGGGTGTCTGCTGCCGTGGTCCAAAACCATTCCCTGTACCAACCTGGTCTCGCTGACCAATTTGTGTTTCATCGTGAGAATTTCAACCATGTGCAAATCGATTGGCTCATTCGCAATTTCCCGGCGATCGATGCACAAAACAGAATCCACACAAATGTCAGACAATTTCAAAGCAATATCCTCTGGCAGTTTTGTTTTCAAAGAAGTTCTCGCAACGGAATAAAGAATTTCCCTATCAATGGCATCGCCGCGAGTGACAACAGGTTTTTTGAAGTCTTCCAAAAATTTCAGTGTCTCCTGGCGTGCCAAGTCAAATCCCTCCACAATCATACGCGGATGCAAACCCTCGGAAAGATACTGCTCAGAAAGCCGCATCAGTTCCCCAATAAACAGAACGTTACTTGTTGTCCCGTCACCGGTCATGTCGTCCTGTGCGGTGGCTGCACGTGCTATCATACAAGCTGTGGGATGCTGAATTTGCATTTCATTTAGAAGTGCGCATCCATCCTTCGTAATTTTGATTTGTCCTGCACCTCCAACAAGCATTTTCAAGGTACCACGAGGGCCCAGATTCGACTTCATTATCTCTTGCAAAGACTTTGCCGCATTGCAATTAACCGTGAGAGCTGCCGTTGCCTTCAGCACATCGGCCTTGCTGTTCACAACGGTCACCATTTTACACGATTCTGACTGTGATATTCAAATATAGATTCACGACTCCGCCAAATACTTGAAAGACTTCTTTCGTGTAGGTAGCACTTAGATAGATTCCTGAGTCTTAGAAAAAAGAAGAAGTCCGTAATTTCGTCTGTGATGATGCAATGAAAAAATGCGCGGTCTCGTTGATAGCAAACATGCGCCACAGGAGTCGCCTTTTGCTGAGAAACGCCAAGTCGCTCAAAAATGCCAGAATCGAAAGGCCATGGACTGCCGAAAGCAGCTCTGAACAATCCGCGAGAAGATTTCATTAAAATGAGATATCTTGGCGCCACTACCGCCTTTCGTAAATTGTGTCACGACGTTTCCCAAGTACAGATGGATGGATGGATGAATGCATGGACGTTTTTTTGCTGTCATGGATTCATTTTGTTGGTGAACCATTTTGCGACATACGTTTTCACTGTGACATACTTATCATGATCCTTCAGGGCTTACTTTTCCTTTTTTGTTTCGTCTTTTTTCGGGCTTTCTTTTTCCTCCTCTTCGACACGAGTATCAACGCTCGCACTTCCAAAGAATGAATAGAAGAGCATCGTACACAGGACACCACACATGAAAGAAAGAGGCAAAAGACTTGGGTCAAAGGACATGACCTGACCGACTGAGAAGAGTGAATGATTAGGGCAATAAAAGCGAATATATGAGCAGGAATATATCAAGAAAAATCATAACCACATGTGTCCCTGATTGAAATTAAGGAGAGGGGGCGCAGCAAGGCAAACAACTTGATTTAGGAATAACAAAGTAAACTCTAGCTGTCCAGATGGCAATACCTCTTTGGAAATATTCGAGAACTTGCTCCTTCGCGACGTCCACAAAACTTTCGTTCCATGGTAATGCTTTTGTGTCCGCGCTCTTGAAGCCGCCCGTCGCGAATGCCTGGAGCTCGTCGTAGCTGCGAGCACCATTGTACTCATACATCAAGCCACTATCAAAGAGGTACAGGGTTGGAAACCCTCGAATTTTCATCATGCTGGATACCTTTTTCTCCACCGTGCAATCGACTTTGGCGATCATGAGAGTATCAGTCGTCACGGCATCCCCAAGTTTATCCCAGTCTGGCGCCATACGCTTACAATGACCACACCTGTGTAAAAGAATCACAATACTTCGTTACCCAGTGATCATTACTAACTGGGGTTTAAAAAGTTTAAGAACAATTCAATTTCTTCAGAAAATTAAGTGGCAATATACCATGGCGCATAAAACTTAACGAAGGAAGTTTTGTCAGGGGACATCACGCTGTCTTGAAAATCGGCGTCAGTCAGAGTCACGACGCTGCCCCCAACGAGGGGCAATGACAGGATTGCGACAAAGGTGCTTCTCAACATTTTTCCAGCAGAATCACACTTCCAAGAGAAAACTATCGCCTCACAGACAAACACAGAGCTGTAGATTAGCAAGTTTTTTTCTGGACGACGTTCAAGAAAAGAAACTGTTAAAAGAAACGCACCGTGCGGTTCCCAATGGGTGTCTCCGATGTTTGCGAACCTGCGCAGCACACTCAAAAATGCGTTTCCAGATCGTTCGCTGCCACGAAAATTCTTGCATACTTGACCTAGTAGACCAAAGAAAAAGAATGCACGCACACGAGAATGAGTAAATTTCGACAGGAGGTTGGTTGGCGAACTTATGAGAATGCTCTTCGTCTCAAGAGGCTCCTTCACCGATGCGCCTCTTACTCACATGTGCATCACGCTGTTATGAGGAACACCTGTGAAACTATCGAAGACAACACACAAACATTTTCCGGCAAGACGGCAGAAGCTAGGCTTTTAGTCGACTACCACTCCGAGGAAGTAATGTCAAGCGGGCGCCTCTGCCAATATTGTAATATGCCAGTGTCCGTGATGCTTGTAAGGCCAAATTAGTCTGCGTATTTATGAATTTCAGGTCTTCTGCATTCAACTTCAGAGAATTGGCGATAGATCTTTTCAACTGGGACACTTTCGTGGTTACTTTGAGTGTAACTTCCAGCTCAGTCGAACCTGTTTCGAGCTCTCCTGATATTCCGATTAGGAATGCTACTGGGCTTTCATTTTGTGTTATAAAGTCTTTCTCGGGTATCAAGTCAGCAATTACTCGCTGTCGCTTTGCTTCAGGTTCATCATCAGACTCTTCGTCGTTCTGGGGGCGGTCCCGCAGTGGCTGTGTTGATGACGCGGCTGGTGGTTGTGCTGACGGTGTTGGCGCAATGCCCACTCCAAGCCCAAATTGCTTCTGTTGCTGCTGCGCCATGTATGTTGCTTCAGGATTGTACACCGTGTGCGCAGGCCCTGTAGATTTTGACCAGTTACGTAATTGACATCTCGGTGCACTCAATGCAGAAAAGAAAAAGATGACAGTTCTCGACAAAAGCAAAATGCAGTACAGACGAATCACAAGACGTAACCAATTCGAATCTGGCTTCTTTGCACCGGAATAAAATCCACAGTCTATACCTGCATCTGCGCCAGCTTGTCTGGCAATCGCTTCATCGCCAGCTTCTGCTGCAACCTCAATTTCTTCCTCGATTGTACCAAACAGATCGGGCCTCATTGCTGCAAAGGCGCCCAGGTTGCGCTCTATATCGTCAAAGAAGTGGTTCTCGCTTTTTGCTTTTTCAAGTGCCTTTTCTCGTTGCGTCTTGTATCTGGGATCCATCAGCAAAATTCTCATGTGGTCAGGCATCTGATCAGCAGGTATCATCTCTCCTGTGAGCGGGCATTTTTGCATCGGTTTGTCATCTGTTGCCTCTTTTCGAACGTAGTCATTGCGTACATTGAAAGCACTGACCTCCTGCATTGCTGGAATAGCGATTTCATTCGCCTGCACCACCTCCTGTTTCTCCACGGCTTGTGGCTTTTCGATCTCCGACGACAAAGCAGCTTCTGCCTCAACGGCTTTGCCGTCATCGCTTGCTTCCATTTCTACTTCGTCTTTGTTCTCACCTGAAAAATAAATATTGATTTCCAGAATTGGAATTTGGTAGCCAAAAGAATTTCTAGAATCAGTGGTTAGTCCTGTCAAGAAAATGCGCGTTCCTGAGTCTGGATCCAAGAACCCTTCAGAAAACCGGAGATATTGGCAGTAGTTACAGTCGATACTAACGGAGTCGCTATAGAATGTGTGTCGCTCATTCTTCGGATGTCGAATTCAGAATCAGAACTCTTCAACCAAAGACCTCAACAGGAGCAAGCAAAAGACGCATACCATCTTCTTCAATAATATCCATCTCCATTTCCTCTTCTTCGATATCAATGGTTGGCGCCATTTCTGGATCCAAAGTTGGTTCGGGTCTCATTTTATTAAAATCTATTGGCGCCTGCAATGCGATTTTGTCGTCCTCCTCTGTGAATTGAATCGTCTCCACTATCACAAAGTCATGCCAGTCTATGGACTCCATAATATTCCGTTCATTTTGCTCCTGCTGAGCTCGACTTTCTTTTTCGGCCTGCATTTTTTGATCCCATCTGTAGATGTATGATTTTGAAAACGTCCGTGAAAGAGCAGTAGACAAGGAGCCGCTAGTTATTTTTGGCTACGGACAGAAGCGGTGTACAAATGACAATGACAGGAAAAATAAACAAAATTATTGGAGCTATACGCAAACCGAGCTCTCGCCTTGTCCATGATAAATGCCCAAGATTCATCCTTATTTTCGCCGCCTTCGGACTTGCCGGCAATCGTTCTCAATATATTCACATGGCTCGTGTCTTTTGGAGCCAGGATCTTCGTATAGGCGTCACAAAGCTTTGTGAAGAAGATGAAAAGATGACACGTCGGCTTCAGAAACTCGAATTGTGGATTATTATCCTCCCGTTTTGACAAACTGTGCAGAAACTTTCCACCATTCCGCGCAACAAACTGGGCAGTGATTTTGATAATGTCCAAGTCCAAAGGTGCGACCCGTGGCTGAAGCACGGTATACTTATCATCTTCAGGTGCTTCCAATTCCTGCTTTTTTTCGCCGCCTAAAGCGGTCCGTCCATCAGTCAACATTAGAGTATCCTTCTGTTTCTTGTTTTGTTTTAGGTCCTTGTTTTTCTTCTCCTCCTCTTCAATTTGTTTCAAACCGGCAGGCACGGGCGGTTGCTCTGGAGCTTCTTTGTCCCCCGCTGTCAGAGCTTTCAATCGCATCTCATAGAATGCTCGATAAGGGTTATCGGCCTTCAGAAACTTGAGTTTGTCAGTGTTCTCGTTCAGTGCTTTGGCCTCGAATTCGACTCCATATGTGGCCACAAAATTTGCAGTCTTCTCGATGATGGTCCGCATTTCGGGCGGAGGATAAATGATGTCAGAGTCCGTCATCGTGCCGGATACTCTTTTCCCCCACGTTAAACTGAGATGTACCAAATCACTTCAACCAAATGGACTTCAAAAACCACTGGCCATTCATAATGAAAATTGAGCTGCAGCATAGTGCGGAAATTTGATATGCTCTTGAAGGTGTGCTTGCTGCCACATGTTGTTTGCAATGTGTAGACAAATGCTACCAAATATCGTTCGCAATTCGAATGTCCACGCTGCCTGACACATGTCGTTGCTGCTTCAGAAAGAATATGCGCACAGGCAACGTGCCGAACGAGGAACACAAATAGTAACTCTGAGGGACAAATTTCAACAAATCGAGTGATGGCGGACTCTATGATCTGCGATACGTCATGACAAAATACGGAACAGAAAAACGCAACAACATGAATCAAAATCGATTTCAGGTGGCAAAATAGCAATAGAAAATTTAGACAATATTTACTTCTTCTGTCTTCTCAGAGCCCAGAATCCACGCGCCGATCTGTCAGGACGATGGACTTGATAAAATAACAAAATGGAAAAACTGGTATGATCAACGCCATGTTTATGTTGATTTGCTTGGAAATGCATACTGGACGAAAAAATTTTTCGTGATTTGTTATCGTCATCTGTCGAAAGTATTCAACTAACCGGATGCCTATTTGCTATCATATATAATTCTACGACATCATCACTTTAGCAGAAATCTAGATTATCACTGTGTATAAACAAGGGCGACAATCCACCGCAGATGGGTCCTGACCGAGCAGCTCCACCTTCCCAACGAAAATGACATCACAGGGGCACTAAGTGAAGAAAGTATCTTTTCAACCGAAACAGCAAATCTTCTTTTTCGCAGGCGGTGCTGCAGGCGGCTCTGGTTCCGCAGGTTTTGGCGGATCCGGTACAGCAGGAGCTGCAGGCGGCGCAGGCGCGGGGGGGTCATCTTTCACGTCCACAGCTGCCGCGCCATTTGTGATTTCATCAGACGGTGGAACCTCTTTAACAGTGATGACGGCGGCTGCTCCTCCCGATTGCTGCGCTTCATAGTCTTTGTTGCTTTGCCTTGCCATCGCTACTACTTCTTCATCATCCTCAGCCATCTCAAACTGCTTTTTCTGCTGCTCAATTTCATCCCGGACCGCTCTCCAACATTCTATCATGTTGTCTAATCCGAACAAGCAGCCATCCTCATGATTACCTGTGATGAGAGTACGTTCCCAAAAAACATGGTGATTTCCACGCAACAGTTTCCCTCTGAAGTCAAACATGCACAAGAAGCGACGAATATATTTTCTCGCGCATACCTAATTCCCATTCCTTCCTGTGATCGAAAGTCGGTTTCAGTTCATCAGGCACTTCCCACGTCTTTGCTAAGTCTATCATATTGACTCCACACTTGGCCTGTTTGTCCGCAATGAGCAACAAAGATGTGCCTATGAACTCTCGCGTTCTGAAAAATTCTGAGTTTTCAAAATCCTCGCGCATTTTTGTCAGCTTCTCCACAAAGGTGTTCGCAATTTTGAAAGGAATGGACTGCTCCACTGTGACTGAAAGATCACCTGGACACACGAGATCCATGTAAGTTGACGAGAGAAATTTTATCACCGCTTCTCTGTCCTTGTTTTTTTGAAGTTCCGCTTTGGTTATACTGGTTGCACCCGCGCACCCGTCTATCCGCCATCCTTCTTTTATTGTTGTTGTCTGTGTGTCGTGAATTGTCATCCACCTGTTAATTGTTGAAAGCTTGGCTTTTGGTACGCAACAAGGAGGCTAGGCGCAAGTACGAAATCAAATAACATGGAAAAATATAGGTCCAGACACAAATTTGCTTGCCTGTATTTTGTTATGGTGCCTCTTTCGTTTTCTTCATCCGTCAACATCCAAGGAGCCAGAGCTTTGGCTTTTTTGTACAAGTCTTCTCGCAGGGACTCGTTCCTGGCTTCTTTTTCCACAAATGTTCTAACGCCAAGTTTGCAGTCGAGTACGTATCTGCAAAATACAAGTGATGCTTTGTGGCTTGTGACGGAGTCACAGCGAAGTAACTTGATTATGGCAGAAAACATTCCGCAAATGGCACTTTAGAAGGCAATATCTCTGATTACCACTCACCACGACTGATGTAACTAGTATACGCTCCACTGTAATCTGGCGAAGTTAGGTTTTGCAGACGCAAGTATTCTTGTCCGTTATCGTCAGTCGTCTGACCACCATACATGGGCGTCCAATTTTGCATCGGATCACCTTCGATAGCGAAAAGAGCCTCGTAATTTGCGGCTTCTGTAGCATCTTTCTTTTTCAAAATGAAACCAGTACCAGCATCCCCCTCTCCAACTTCCTTCACAACGTCCCCCTGGTGACCTGCTGCCACTCGGGTTAGCATCCGCATGTTACCTAATATGGATGGTATTTGTTTAGTGAAAGGCAATCGACAATCAAATTTAATTCCAGTGTCATCCCTTGTGGTAAAATGTAAAATAATGACACCGCGAATTAGATGAAGGACAGAAGCAAGCGATACTGCGTCCCGCTCTTGATTTGGCCTTTGGTGCCCCGAGTGTAGCCCCACCAGGGGCACCAAGAGAGGCGCCAGACTTTGCCTTTGGCGCTGGCGCCGCCGGCTCTTTGACCCCTACGGCAGCCATCTCAGTCATCGTACGCTCGGCAAATCCGGAAATATGCCGACTATCTGAGCTGCCTCAACTATTTCAAAACATTACAGAAAACCAACTCCAATCAGCATTTATTTCATCTGATGTTCAAAGATCCGCAACACATTGTAGGCGGACAGACGCAGTCTCGACATCTCGGCTTCTGCCCAATAGTTGACTGTGATCTGCGAACTTTTGACCGACAGGCACACCTATCAGAGCTGATTCATGATCTTCATAACACGCCAATGAGAGTCGCAGGCTACAATCCTCACAGTCGCTCACACATCCCGCCTCAAGAGACTTCCGCAATGTCATTCAAGCACCCATAACACTTTGGGTGGAACCCTGCATCCACCAGAACAAACTGAAATATATTCAAGTGGGCCATGCAAGTGTCAACTCGAATCTGGTTCCTGCAACAAATGCGCTCAACTCAATGAGCCTACTTCGATTCAAAGCGGAATGACCTCTCCTTCGCCAACTCTCTTTGCACCTTCCTACTCCGAACATACCAACAAGATTGTCGTCCACAGTTCTCACCACATTACTCTTGGTTTTTCGTGTACATGCAGATATTTTCTCCGTGTAGAAACGAAGTTTTCTGACAATATCGTTTTTGTGTGGACTTCGAAAATTCGAAAGTCTCACATTATTTTAGACTGTCTTTGAATGCCACGCCGAATGTCTTGAAGCAAATACTAGCCAGTATAGATCCAAAGCATTGACGTGGAAGATTATGATGATAATCGGATCATATGCACAGGTGTTTCGTGTGTTGAAATTCTAAGACTTGAACCTAAAAGATGTAACTCAAAAAACATTCAAATCTTGATCTGTATGCAGGAAATCTCTTTTCCAACCAGCCTCCTACCCTTGTCACTCCGAGGCCACCTTTGTCAACTCGTCGAACAATGCTGTCGTCAAGCTATGAACTGCTGTAGGCGACTGGAACAGAAATGTTGGATAGAACTTCTGGACGTCCGTCATTAGCTTTCGCAAAACATTAAATGTAAAGCATTGCATTAAAAAAGCTCAGCGATTTTTGCCACATGCTCACACTGCGCTGCGTACCGACCAAGTGTGATTACTTGACACCAAAACTTGCATAGACAAAAGATTCCGCCGATCGCTGCTGGTTCCTACCGAACAAGTCACATCGCTCTGCAGGGAAACCGAGGAGCAAATGTCTCGCTTAATCGACTTCCTCAACGGTAGGACCCGCACCGCCACCACCAGTGGCGCCCATACCTGTACAGTTTTGTAGGAAAAAGATGTGGTCTAAACATATACAGAATAAGAAAGACAGACTTCGCAAAGAAAGTAGCGTCACACATGTTCACAGCAAGTTGAGTTTTTATTTGGATTTACCTCCCATGCCTCCCATGTCCGGCATACCACCAGAAGCATCACCAGCTCCACCAGCCTGGTAGACCTTCATCATGATAGGATTGGCCACACCCTCAACCTCCTTCTGTTTGGCTTCAAATTCGTCTTTCTCCGCCATCTGATTCTTGTCAAGCCAGTCGAGGGCCTCCTTGACAGCATTCTCAATACTGTCCTTGTCTTCCGCTTCGAATTTCTCCTTAAGATTCGGATCCTCGAGAGTGTTACGCATTTGAAAGCAGTAATTCTCCAGACCGTTTTTGGCCTCAATCTTTTGCTTGTTGGCATCGTCCTCTGCTTTGTACTTCTCCGCCTCAGACACCATGCGATCAATATCGGCCTGGGACAAGCGACCCTTTTCGTTGGTGATGGTGATCTGGTTGGATTTTCCAGAAGCTTTGTCCTGCGCAGACACGTTCAGAATACCGTTGGCATCAACATCGAACGTGACCTCAATTTGGGGAACACCACGCGGAGCAGCCGGAATACCATCGAGGTGAAATTTACCAAGAAGATTGTTGTCCTTCGTCATTGCACGTTCCCCCTCAAAAACCTGAATCAAGACTCCAGGCTGGTTGTCAGCGTATGTCGTGAAGGTCTGATTCTTCTTGGTTGGAATGGTGGTATTCCTTTCGATCAGCTTTGTCATGACACCACCGGCAGTCTCAAGACCCATGGAGAGCGGAGCGACATCCAACAACAAGATATCCGTTGTGGAAGCTCCCCCCTGATTGGTCAGGATGGCAGCCTGGACAGCAGCACCATACGCGACAGCCTCATCAGGGTTAATGGAACGATTGGGCTCCTTTCCATTGAAGAATTCCTGAAGGAGCTGCTGAACCTTGGGGATACGAGTGGAACCACCAACGAGGACAATCTCGTGAACGTTCTTTTTGTCAACACCAGAATCGCGGAGAGCCTTCTCGACAGGTCCCATGGAGTTACGGAAGTAGTCCATGTTCAACTCTTCGAATCGTGCACGGGAAATCGTGCAGGAGAAGTCGATGCCTTCAAAGAGAGAGTCAATCTCGATTGTGGCCTGCGTGGAAGAAGATAGCGTGCGTTTGGCTCTTTCGCATTGCGTTCTCAAACGACGGAGCGCACGCTGGTTGCCGGCTGGAAAAATAGTTTTATTTTGTGGAATGACAACTCTTCTGCGCGGAATGAGATTTTGTCTCTGGTAGGAGTAAAGTTAATAGTTAGCTAGTTAGTCGTTTCGCTCTGATGTGCAACTGAAAAAACGAAAAATAAGAGAGAGAAGCCAAGCCACATAGTGAAAGAGGGATCACATCAAAAAACTTTATACAAAGGTCCTTTCCTCTATTTTTCCTCTTGAAGTCTTGCACGCAGAAATCGACAATCCTGTTATCGAAATCCTCACCACCCAAATGAGTATCGCCTGCAGTGGCCTTCACCTCGAAAATACCGTCTTCAATGGTCAGAAGGGACACATCGAAAGTACCACCTCCCATATCAAAAATGAGGACGTTCTGTTCCCCCATTCCCTTCTTGTCCAAACCATAAGCGATAGCAGCGGCGGTGGGCTCGTTGATGATACGAAGCACGTTCATTCCACAGATGGATCCTGCGTCCTTAGTTGCCTGACGCTGGGAATCGTTGAAGTAAGCCGGCACCGTGACAACGGCATCGCTGACCTTGCTACCTAAATAGGCCTCTGCGGTATCCTTCATCTTATTCAAGATCATGCCTGAAAGTTCACAGATGTAGCAGAATCAAATGCGGACACAACGCACACACATCTGGCAAATTATAAGAAATGCGCAGACAAGTATATTGTTACTGCCATTCAAACAAAAGAAATTCCGTCACAGTGACAAAAATAAGTGACAAATAGATATCATACTAGAAATTTCCTCCGGATGAAACTTTTTCTCCTCGCCATTGTGGACGACTTGGATCATCGGTTTGTCACCGCTACCGGAGATCACTTTGAAAGGCCAAAGCTTGATGTCAGATTGCACAATAGGGTCGTTGAACTTACGGCCGATCAAACGCTTGGCGTCGAAGACAGTGTTTTCAGGGTTGCGTGCGGCCTGATTCTTGGCAGCATCACCGATGAGGCGCTCCGTATCGGTGAAAGCGACATAGGAGGGCGTGGTACGGTTACCCTGATCGTTTGCGATGATTTCGACGTTGTCGTTTTTCATCACACCCACGCACGAGTACGTCGTACCCAGATCGATTCCAACAGCGAGACTCTTGGCAGCCATCTTTGTGAAATGGTATGTTCAATACTATGCAAATAGAAGGACTCCACACTGATGCGATTTTCAGAACAAAACTTTTTGCTTTTAAATGAATGACCACGTATTGCAGCAGGTGTTTCGAGCAGTTGCTTTTAGATGAACGAAAGGATGTCCAGTGTAGACAAATCAGACGCAAAAATGAAGCCTAAATGTTGCAAATACGCATTACGACGACACCTGAGGGATGGACTTCACAAAAACGCAAAGAGCGATCCCGTTGATCTCTTGTGCCCTTGCAAAGTTACTACTAACTTCAGTTCTGAAAAGATAATTTTTGACAACAAAATAAAATGGCACGCACTTGAATTGCTGCTCCGCTACTTCAACTCTCCGTCTTACTGGATATGACGAAACTTGCGTCGAAAAAATAAAAGCAGGATCCAAATTACCAGAAAGATGGGGGAGACATAGATTGGCGAAATGAAGAATGATAACAACAAGCTCCATGAGGGTGACACGTTGATCTACCCAACTTATCAGCAAACGGACGCACTACACTAGTCCGAAGATGGACCAAAAAGAACCATGCAGAGAAAGAAAACTGTGCAGATGCATATGGGAGACGCTTTCAGCTCAATTCCTTGTCCCTCACAGACAGTGGCGAGAGTACAAAGACTGAGTCAGGATTTGTCTGACTCAGAGTGAACACTCAAGCTTGTACCACGCAGACCGTCTTTTCCTCCCTGATAGTCCGGCATTTTAGGCCCTCATGACAATTCATATTCAGAAATGAATTGGTTTAGTCTACTGAGATCTCCATACACGAGCTCCAGCTTTTCAATGATTTTAGTTTTTGCAGCAGTAGTATGGGCAAAACGATCGCGCGCCGTTTCCTTTACACGAAGTGCGACAGACAGCAACGCCTGTCCTCTCTCATCAACGGATTGGAGTGCACACCCGATGGCTGCGACATCCACATCTCCACTTTTGCCCGGTGCGTCCCCAGCTGATGCCTGCCAATTGGCAGGTGTTTCGCTTGCGCCAGATAGTTTATATTTTGACAATGCCTCTTTCAGTTTCCTCTTCCTCTGCATATCTTCTTGCAGCTGTTGTTTGAAGATCCCGTGTGGCGTGTCCAACGTTGCTTCTTGTCGCAGGCACTCCATGGTCAGTGCGTCCCACTCCACTCCAGAAACAATTTGACTGGGAACCAAAATAGAGGTCCCGCCTCCGCCTGGACTAGCTTCTGTATAGAAACGCCGGTCAGCAAGTGCCTGAACATATTCGATTGCCATCTGCAGGAAGCCTCGCTTTTGATTGACCACCACCATTCTGTCTCCAAAACTCAAACTGTGACTGGGGTCTGCTCCTAAAACACGCCCCTCTAAATCAAAAGCAAAGGGTAACACAGGCGCTGCACAGTTCACCGCCCCATCAACCACGTACCCTTGTTGCTTAGCAAGCTGAAGACCTGCGCGTTTTTTTTTTCAGCCGTTAGGACGTAGGATCACTCTGATGAAGCCACAGAGAGCACAAGATCAGAAACAACTGGCCTCGTCAAGTTCTCAGGAGATAGCATTGATGCGCTTGATCTCTAGTGAGTTTGATGACCAACAAAGTCAAGTAAGAATTAAAGTGATTTTCATAATGCTAGGTGATACCTGGAGTTTCAGCTCTTCTCACCTCGAATTGTGTGCCCGGCTTCATTGTGCAACTGAATTGGCGAAGTGCTTCGACAAGATTTGTCGATGTCCCATTTATCGCATCAATGTAATCTCCATTGCGGATGTTGCAAAAGCGATACATTATTCCTCCTTCATCAATGGTTTTCACATACAAAGACTCTCTTCCATCGAAATGCACAGATGCCTTCACCACTTCCATACCCAGCCGGTATCTAACTTTTGTCGCGTCACCACTATCGTCCGGAATCCTGAAAGATTCTAGTGCACCCGAGTCATGCTGATTCAAAATGAAATTTGTAGACGCACGGGTTTCCGATCTTTCTGGAACACGCGAAGTGAGTGCGACTACCTTCCCTCCGCTTTCCAACAGACGCGTCTCCAGATGCGACAAGATTGCAGCGAAGCAGGCACAAGCTTTCTCATCCACCACACCATTGGGGACGGAGTCACTTTTTGCCCAATAAACTGTCCTCACAATGGCCATTTTTAGAGACTGCTGATTTTGCGCCCTTTTCATTTCGTCTGGAAAGGCTTGATATGCGACTGTGGTATTCAGCCCCAAGATGAGATCACCGATTTCCAATTTTAACGGTGTTGATGTTTCTTGTGCAGATTTTGCAGTAGTGCTGTCCTCTGCGAGCACTTCGTGATTTATCTTGGATTTGAAATACGCTGCCGGGCTCACCGCACGATCTGCTGCACTCCCTGGCGCTATCTTCGAAATTGTCCAGCTTCGTGCGTCTCCTTTCTCGACCTCAAAACCCCACGGCTCTTGTGGAGTCTGTCGATCAAGTCTAACTTCGAAAAAAATAGTATGTTTCACGGCTAGCCCATGCACTTCTTCCAAAGACAGAGACGAGAGCCACGACTCAAAAGGTGAAGCGGGCTTAGAAGGTACTTTCGCACGAGCCGACGCAGGTTGCGCAGCATTGGTCCCGGTGCTGACAGGTGGCCCGGCAGAAAGGTTCGGCTTTTCTGTGCTCGTCGTTACCAACAAGTTAAAGACAATGAACATACATAACACAGAGACTCCTACCGCAACCTCAGGGTCTGGAGTGTTCTGGAATGCACTGGCAATTCCATTGAACGCGTCCGAGCAACCACGGCAAGGTCGCAATAAATCCCTGTGAGATCGAAATCCAAATAAACGCTCAGACACCACGAAGAGGACGCCAAGGATAACGACATTACACTGCAGCTGAACAAAGGCTCCCATCCTGCCACCTGTTACGTTTTCGCTCCCTTCCAGTGTGCCCTGTGGACATTCAATTCCCGTTTGCAGTTTCGTTTCCTTGAGTCACTCTCACTCCTCGTGGAATTGCGAGATGTCGGCTCACGTGCTCACCGTAAAATTTCTGGGGTCTCGAACGATATACATCACATTTGCTGCTTCAAAATTGAAAAGGCGCTTTATGTTTTTGTCTTGTATGCTGCCGATGCAGTTGTCTATCACACCGCCATAATAACCCGCCCTGTCTCGACGCTCTCAACCCTCAGAAATTGTTTCTTGTTTTCTTGTTGATATGCTTCCGTCCAAACCATGACTTCAAATATTTTTCGTAAAATCGCGGTGGCCGTTCTCAACTTTGCACCAAAAGACGCTTGCCTCTCCCAGGAGAAAACCGAGCATCGCGCTGTCACTTCAGATTCGATATACACATTGTCACCTTTTTTAATTTGAGACACTGCGTAACAATCATCTAATACAAAAATATGCTAACATGTATCGTACTGCAAACGCAAAATACGGCTGAATGAAAACCTTGTCAATGCCGCTCAAAATCCGAGACGATTCTCAGAGTCACATATGAAAGGATAATCCTGACGATTTCGTACTACGCTTGAATGGCGGCACGATGCTGGTGTATGTTATTATGAAATGACGGAAGGGGTAATGCAATGCCTTCAACATTGAAAGTACGAAATGGAAACGCAATGACTAAATCCTGGAACAAAACAATAATAAACTCAAAATAGACAACAACTAAGCTCAAAACCGTAACTGCTATCGCATTTATTCTATGAGAGACATCAAAAACAAGCTTCCCAAAACGAATCGTCATACGACCGATACTGCTGAAGGACCTGGACAACAAAATCGCAACAGAAGGCAAGTTACTTGTGGAGACTCACACCAGCGGCACCATCCTTGTTTACAGAAATGTCGACATGTTTTCCCTGTTTTTGCACCATCTCGTCGGCATTGAGTTGTTTGGCCTGTTGTGATCATAAGACAGTTTGTCGAAGATGTGACAATACAGAAAGAGTTCGCCATTATATTAACGGAACGCGATAGAGTGTCGTATCTGGTTCTAATTTTTCCATATTGGGATGTAAAGTTATATACCGAACCAGCATGATCACCCGCATCCAGCGTCTTGGAATCAATAAGAATCAGCCGGTCCCTTTCCACTTGTAGTCGGTTTGCTAATAGTGCATAATCACCATTGCATTCCCGGTAAAGTTTCCGATGATTACGTTCGTTGACCAAGAGTTCGAGCGTCTTCTGCGTATCGCCGTCGTACGCACTGATCGTTAGTGTTCGCCCATCGGTCGCCATCTCCACCAGATAATAAGCCTCACCAATCTTTTTGCCTGAGAATGAACATGATATATCCAAGTTCTGGAGTTGCTGCCAATGGCAGTAAGTATGAACGCACGAGAGTCAACAAGCAGCTCATCAAAAGGTAGATCTCATTTACCTTCCTTGAGAACGTATTTGAGCTCCTGACCACCCTGCGCATAGTCATCCAATTTACTTTCTCCTGCGGGGTCTCCCGTCATACTAGTCATACCCAATGGCTCCATACCACTCCTACCTAAAGTCTTCCGCAGCACCAATGGATATTCGCAACAGTTCCTAAGATACTCTTGATTCCTTTTGTGAGATTCCTCCCATTTGACGTGATTATACATTGGTTGCGCTCGCTGTATGCGCTTCAGGATGGCCTGATTCTCCTGTGTTATTCGCATGAGCTCCTTTTTGCGATGATCCTGCAATTTTTTTGCGTCGACCCTTTGCTCGTGTATAAAGCTTTTTTTTGATATCCTAGACAATGCGCACAAGCTACAGTTTCTAAGTTCTAACAAAAATCCAGGTCACATTTTTTTGTAGCTTGACAGAAGCGTCCGCTATCAGATCACCGCTCCGGAAGACAACCTATCTACCACAGCGTGACACAACAGAAGCAATATTAATAGACCTTATTGAGACTGACTGGTCCTTTCAGGGGAGGATGTTTTGAAATGGCCATTGTGGGGTTCCTCATGATATCGGACATTTTCTGCAACAGGATCCGATTTTCTCGATCTATTTCGCCATACCTGAAAAATGTTGTGAAGCTTCCGTCCAAAGAATGAGGCAGCTTGAAATATTTCGCCGATTTTTCTCAGCGGGGAAATCGATTATATTTTTCATCACTATCTGAAATCACAATCAGGACAAATTTACGTACTAAAAAAGTTTCCAATCCGCATTCCGAGAACGACATCGCAGAATATAAGAAATTTCGGATGTATTATTGTGTACCGTTCTTCTAATAGCTGTTCCCTCTTCAAATTATTCCGTATGTGATCCAATCGCAGACACTTAGGCTCCTCTGTGTCTATTGAGGGTTTCATCGTCCTAAGTTTTTCTCTGTGCAGTTCCTGTCGCCTTTGCTCATTGCGCTTTTCGCACAACCGGTTACCCACCGGAATAGCTCGATACATTTTTTCGATTCAATGGAGTGCAGCTCGTTTGTTTATGTCACTCTCTCAATTCCGATCAAGAATCCAAATCACGCGGAATACACCAGCAAAAAACCGGAAAACCACGACAGCACCTCCTTAGCTTTGAGGTGTCTTTGCAGTGTTGCCAAGGATTGAAATCCTTTGTGTAATGATCTCAATTCAAGTTTCCATATTTTTTTCCTTTTCGCTCGAGATAAACATTTCATTTTTCTCGTAACCTTTTCCAATGGATTGCTCTCGTCAAGTGAGTTTTACGATAAACCAGCGTCTTCCCTCAACCCAATCATCTCCATCACAAGTGCTTTTCTGACAGCAACTCAGCAACTGAAACGAAAGGGAACGCACTCCTGCTGACAATACCAGAATAACAGATGGCACAACACTGCCACATCTCCACATTATGGGATTACTCTCCGGCTTGTCAGAATGCCAATCGCAAATCAAAGTTCTCTCCTAGTTTTCTCTTGAACGTCTAGGATAGTATCACCACACAATATTTTTCACAAGCCACCCTATGCGTGCGGCTCCACCCTGTTGTATATGAGACTCAGGTATCGTGCAAGAGATAGCAAATTTTGCGAAAATACTACTTCCCTGGCGTTGGGCACTAGCCGTCCCAGAGCTGCTGTTTGACACAAACGAAATGAAAGAGAAGACATATGCGTACTGAGGCCGACAACATTGATGACACATCCAGGGGGAAACAGGCAACCAAACGATGGCGGCTCAAAAATATCGCTGAAAGAGTGAAAAAAAAGAGATCATTCGCTTTTGATCTCTCTCTGCTAATATAAGCTTTTTAGTGTTCGATGGATTTGCAATAAAAGTGCGGACCAATTTTGAGTCGAACACCTTCTTCTTGATCAATTAAAGAGTTTGTCTCGCATGGTCACACATGGATTTCTGTGCTACTACCATTTGGAAATTTTGGAAAGACCGAAGTCATTTTCATGTCAAAAACCCGAATGGTGTCCCTGCAAGGCCACCAATAATACAAACATCATACTATACAAAATTCTAATAGAAAGAGAAGACTGCTGCTGCTAACACTTGCTGCGCGAATAACTTCGTACACAAAGAGAGCATTTTGCCTTTACGCCGCTGCTCAATATTTTTTTCGCGGAAGATGTGCTCCTCTGCTTCTCGATATTCCGCTTCTCTCCAGAAGACACACAGTTTCCAAGCCGTTGACCACTGACTTCAATAGACTGCGTCCCTTTGTGTACAGTGACTTGTCTTGCGAAATCTTTGTAGACCTTCACGTCAAAATATTGGAGACACCATCGCTGGCTGAACAGTTTAGCTTACTCGAGCCACACCCTGCAGCGATTCAAACCACTTCGACGCTCGATGAGTTTTTGACACTCCCGCTGGGGTCATGATTCCTGACCCGCAAAGAATCTTTTTCAGGCGTAGAACGATACGCATTTTACTCAAGTCTCGTTCAGATCATTCCATTTACACTCTGAAAGCGTCACTTTCCCTTGTCAAGTCCCCAGAAAATGGGTTGTCGTTCTGTATCAAAACATCTGAGGTCGCTTGTGTGAAGCAGTTTCAAATTAGAAGCAAATTTTGTGCACAATATTCCGATTGAAGACTACACCACGACGATAATTTCTCATCTATACAAAGATTGGACCCACACACACAAGCATTGACATCGTGTGATGCCTCCTCGACCACACAACCTGCCAAATAACATGCGCCAATTCCTGATGCCTCAGACTCCCAGAATTCTTCTACCACCACGTCGTTGTGGAGACGAATGCTTTACAGCTTTATTTGCCATCAGTATGTCATGTCAATTCCATCCAACTGTAGTCCTTGCTGTACCCTCTTGCGCAGGAATTCTAATAGAAGCTCCATTTGAAACAATCATACAACGCATGTGCCATGACGCCGAAGATCTATTTTTACCTTTTAATACGGACAAATTGAGAATAGATCTATACTTTTAGACACTCCTCATGCAATGCATTCCTTCTAGCCTTTCTCTACTCCCTTTGCTTAATCCTTCAAAGATCGAAATGTCATATTGTCAGCAGCAAAAAGTGTGGACAATTCATTAAGTATCAGACATCAGTCTGGATCATTCCCTTTGATATACGATAGAACAGACAGACAAAACATAAGAAAGACAGGAGCTTCTTCAATAAGATTGTATGTAACACTCTAAACAGAATATAGTCACAACGCGAAAGCTTCCGTCACAAACATTGATTGACGAAAGGTCGCGCATTGTGCTGTGCTATACAGATGCGACTAACACTGTTTGCGCTTTTCTCTAGCAGCTGCCCCGTGTGGTAGTGTTTCTATATCTGTTCGTTAGAAAAGAATATGTGATGTGTTTGTTCATATATCTTGGCAAAATAAAACTCAGAAAATTCCCAATAGTAATCAAAGCAACTGCTAAAATACTTAGATGAACCTGGTATGACAGATATTAATGTAACAATACCTAATGTTACCCATTATTGACTAATACATTTGTTAGAGCTGAGACGAAAATGAACCGGTTTACTTATTGCATTGAACATTGGTAAAATGTGTGAATGTGTCGTATCTGATTCACCCAAACTTCACCACTCCATGGTCAGAAGAGAGCTTCTCGTCTCTTCAAATCTCAATACGGTACACCAAGCACTCCAGAGTGACTACATCAAAATCTGATCTGCCCATCACTGCATTCACGTCAAACATACTACGTCAGCAGTGTTTGGAAAACTCTACCGCTTCCAGAACTCCTTGCATTACCATCTGCTGCAAAAGAATTCTCTCACCAGAAGTTGAACGGATCATTCGGACCTGACAAAACCGGCGGCAGTTCATTACTTTCGGGGATCTGTTCGAAATTGCTGGTATCCGTTTCATCTTTCATCGGAGGCTTGAAAGGAGCTGCGAGCTCGTACTTCAGCATTTTATCCCAGTCGATCGAGCTAAACCACTTATGCTGAAGTTTCGTTTTCGAAAACACGTTGCATAAATGAAAACATATTTCAGGCTCAATGTAAAGAAGTCAAAAGATACGCAGTTTTGCTGAGGTTTACCTCAAGCATTCGAAAAAAATTTCTGTACGCTGTATGCATTTCCGTGATATCCGCGATGTCACCATTAAAAAAAAAGTATACCTTGATAATATCGTCTGCGCCATTCTTCAAGTTTCCGTACCGTTTAGACAAATCCGCCGTCAAGAGCTTCTTGACGAGAACCCTGCAGTTCTTGTCGAAATACTTGGTAAAGAAGATTTTACCAGCCAAGATTCTCTGATAAATGCCCATAGGATCCTCGTCACAGAAAGGAGGCTGGCCCACAACCATTTCGTAGATAAGGATACCTGGAAAACGAAGGTTTCATGATATCACTGGGATATGCAGTATTGAGCTTTTTTTACTACGATCTTTTTTAAGACCTGATAACTACTGAATATGTGCGATCCTGTGCTGCATTTCGTTCAGGAGAAGCCATGGCGTAAAACACTGCAGAAAGTCTCCATATGTGGTAAGGCAAATGTAAAAAGACAATGTACCAAGAGTCCACCAGTCAACCGGTTTCGAGTGTCCTTTGTTCAAGAGCACTTCGGGGGCGATGTATTCGGGAGTGCCACAAAGCGTGTAGGTCCTGCTACCAGGCTCCACAACCTTCGCAAAACCAAAATCGGTTAACTTTGAGTATCCATTGGCTGAAGAACAAGTGGGGACAAAAGACTGACTCATTCCATTTTGTGATAAATTCAAGACATCGGGAAGAATTCGCTACAGAAAAAGAAACAAAGGAAGCCCAGATCAATCAGTAAACAATACCCATCAGCAATATGTTCTCAGGCTTCAGGTCTCTGTGAATAATATTGAGCGAATGGATGTGTCTGAAAGCTTCCGCAACGTGAGACGCATAAAATTTAGCTTGTTCGTCGCTAAATTTTCTCTCCCGACGCAAATGCGTGAATAGCTCACCGCCAGTAATAGTCTGCGAAATTTATTTTGTTGAATGAAAGACTTTTGTCGGACGACGACATCTTGTGGAAATTCTCATACTCCATCTCTGGTAGCAAAATAAAATCGTACAAAACGCCAGACCGTTGTGATCTAAGGAAAAAGCGAGCGTCTCAGCCTGTCAAGATTTAGTTATACCTCCATCACAATGTAGACAAAGCGCTCATCCTTGAATGAGCCTTTCATTTCGACGATAAAAGGATGATGGATTTGGCTCATCAAATTTCTTTCGCCATTGATGTGGTCTACCTGTTTCAGCTTCACGATTTCGTGTTTCTTCATGAATTTCACCTGAAAATGGGTAGAATGTTCGGGAGTGAAGAAGGTGGCAACGCAGGAATATACCAAATGCAAATTTATGTTTCGCCAATTTGTTTCACAGAAACTAGTGGCAAATGAAGAAACAATTGTCACCAACGTAAATGACACTCCCTCAAATTTGCAGGTCGGACAACGAAAGCCCAAAACTATACCGCAACAAGCGTGCCATCTTTCTTCCATCTCCCAAGTTTGACTCGTCCAAAGGACCCCACGCCCAGGGTTCTTATCATTTCAAATTCGTCCAGCTTCATCGTGTCCTTTGAAAACGATTACCGTTACAATACCTAAGTCCTTCTCTGGTCTTTAGCAGTTTCCTTGAACTATATAGAATTGCTCTGAATACAGAATATTTTACTTTGAATTACATACGTACGTTTTTGCGAGTGATTCGTGTTTCCACTGAGACTCGTAACAAGGAGGAACCTGTTACGAACGTACAACAATTCCAACACGCTACAAGTTTAGTAGTCAATGAAGGTAAATCCGATAAAGCCAATCGTTTAATCGCCAATGATCCCCCGATCTTTTCTCAATTGTGGAGATACTCTCTTTTTTCGAACTCTCAGTGTAATATTGCAACCACCCTTAGCATATGCGTGCACTTTCCAACCCTACGACTCCAGGAACTGATAAACGCTGCTCAATCAAAAATTCATTTTGACTCTCCTTTGCAAGTAAGTAACAGGTCAACAACATGCACACACAACGAACAGCGCTTTCTCGGGAACAACAACACAGGGCCAAGTGCCAGAATGCAACTAGAACAAAAGCGAGAACGAATGTTCCGACTCCACTGTCACAACTCCTGATGTATTTCCTTTCCACAGAACACCAGTCTTCACACTTCTTGAAAGAATGAAGATCACACGCTCTCAAGAAACAGCGACAGGCTGCGCACTCGAATTTTTATCAACAAATTAAACAGCACAACGTCTGTACACATCATGAAACGAAATGCGAGCGTGGAAATGATTAGTCGCACTTGTAAGCAGATAAATCACTTAGACCGGTACTTGAAACTTTCCCTAAAGTTTATTAAAAAATCATTGTGAACCGGCGCCGGCTTTGCATCATTATCGTTTTGAGCATTTTGTTGCTGTGCAAGCTTTATTTCCAGTGTTTGGAACATTAGTTCCCCGGTACCCGGGAAAGACCAGGCCAACATAGGGTCATAAATCTGTGGAGTCTGCGTGTCTCCTGTTGATTCCAGCAGAACTGATTTCAATTCTGCCAAAGATCCTGTCATTGCGACTGCTTGTTTGTCCTCACAAGGCGAGGCCGTGTAATTGCGCGGAAGGTAAAGATGTGCAATTTGACAGAGCATTTCGTCTGTAACACGCACCAAGGGGTGGCCGACAATAGAAATAAGCCCAACCATTCTTGACTGTCGCGTCTCCTCAACATTGGGAATTGCAGGAGCCGCGTGTGTCGTTATTCCAGTCTCTCTTCCCATATCTGGCCGCGTTCTCTCACGCCAAGATGATATCTTCGGTTCCTCATCATCTGGACCAAGAAGAGCATCCAGCGTTTTACTTTTGCCCTGTGCCAACGTTTCTGCATCGTCGATATCATTCAAGAGGTCATCCTGTTTGTTGTTCAGGATGCCGTTCCGTATCGCAGAAATCTTGAACTCAATCGAATTTTCGAGGCCCAAGCTGCTCTTCAACGGCGCAGTGCTCCCATTGCGAACGCTGTGCCCTTCACTACGTATCACGTCACCATATGCATTCGGATTGTGACAGGGATCATGAGATAGACTTTTGATGGCGGAAAGCAACATCCCAAAAGCAGCCTCAGCATTTCCATGGTAGTGGTCAAGCCATGCTCTGTATTCTTGCGGCGATCTTAGCTTGTGAAAGTCTTCAAATAAGGGCTTGGTGCCAGAGCCTGACAAAACGGTCGGCGTTTCAGTAGACTGCGTCGTTAAGCTTTCATATTGATCACCTTCCCTTTCCAGAAAATTTCGTGTGATCCTCGACAGGACAGGAAATTCACAGAGATAAAAATCCTCGCATTTCTTCACGTCGTGCTGCATCATCGCATCTAAGAAAGCGCTCAACTCTGTTTCCGACGATTGTTCCAACATGGACAACTTCTCGTGTCTGCTCAGCAGATGCATTTCTTCTACATCGCCAGAGCCTTTTGCCGAAGATGACTCTTTTTTTTCGATGCAATCAAGAAGCCATTCCAAGACATCTCGTCTTGTCATGTATTGGCCTGTTGTCTTGTTCAAATATCCCACTGCGCGCGCCTCACATCCTGCAGATGATGCTCCACCAAGTTCAAGCTGAGATGTTGAATGGGATGACAGCGTCGCCGGTAACTCTTTGTGCACCAGGGAACCATCCACTGACGACTCCGCTTTCCCCTCCGCAATGAAACCGGGGTCACTTGCACGTAGCAGCTCGATGACTGCTTCCACACACTTGGCGTATCTGTCGTCAAAGACAACGCTGCCGCCCTCTGCCAGCCCCAGTCCTGATGGCGGCATCAGAAATGCGGCTTCCACCAGATCACGCATTCGAGAGGGATTCAATATGTAACTTCCAACTGAGGTGGATTGCTTATACTCCAATAGACATTGTAGTCTACTTTCGAAGTCATGCATACGCTCCAATCCAAGACGAGTCGCTCCAGCATAAAGAGTAAGCTCGCCGGAAGAAGTGGCACCATTGTCGGCACTACTCTTACCACTTGGCGCCCACCGGTGTGTTAATGTTTTTGCGATTTCTTGTGCAGACAAATCACAATTTTGTTCTGCAGAATGTATACGGTAATTCAGGAGGAAAAGCGCGTTGTGACATCGTTCATTCGGTTCGGGTGTGCTGCCTGCGCCACTGCTTGACCCTGCACAGAGTGTCAAAAAGGATTGGACGCGATTGAAGCTTTCTTTGGGGTCAAACTTTTCAAGATGTCGGTCCGATCGAGAACGACCAAAAGCATCGGAAGTGTTTGTCACACCATCTTCGGTCCCAAAGCAATTAGTTGCGCCGGAAAGTGAAGGGCTGTCGCAATATATAGAACCAAGAGAATAGGTCCGAGGGCCAATGATGAGATCCATGATATCTTCATGCCAGCTGTGAAGAGTCTCCTGGTCCACCTGTAGTTTACGGAGCGCAACAACATCCGCAAATACTCGCTCAACTGCTACCCAAACAATATCAGCACCAAATTTCTCGTCCAAGTGTCGAAATACACTTATTCTGCGAGAGGCCCTGTTGGAGCCTGGGAAAACCCGTTTGATCTGATCTTTGGCAGGATCACTTTCCATGTGCTCAAGAGTAGTACGCAAACACCATAACAACGCTCGCAAGTGTTCCCGATTCAGACACGGATAGCCAAGGTAGCCACGCCCAAATTTGCCAACCATCAATGGATCCAGTCGCGTATGCCAATCCGAAAAGTCATATGATTGTTGATAGGCAGCCAATACATAATGTCTATCAGACCCGGTGTTTTTCGGGTCCATACGTTTGGACAGTCTTTCAATGACATCGTAGCGTTTCAAATCCTTTGCAGGAACCTCGAAATCAACGCTACTTGCAGGAACATCCGAAGGCGCAAACATCTTGTGGATAATCACAAAACTATGCTTGCTCAAAAAGTCTTCGAATGGTGCCCAAATCTGGCCTGAGGAAACCCTTTGAACACTCTTGCCGAGACGCTTAGCAGGACCCAACTCGATATTCGCTTAGCAGGACCAAGTGTGTTGCAGAGTGGATCGAAGGCGCCCTCCACTTTTCGAACACTTTTTGTTCCAAACATGTATTCTTCTACGTGCATTCGTCATGTAGCTCCGAGACCGCCGACATGACACCAGCTCTTTGGACACAGAAATGGCATGGCTGGAATGTTATTAACCCGAGAACCGCGGACCAATTCGTCCACATGTGGCAGAAGGCCGCTGTGAGTGAAGGCGCTAGTCGTCCAATCGAAGAGGCTTCAGCCCAAGAGCCGCTCGTTGTTGGTTGGCAATAGCAATGTCGTTCAATTCTTCTGCAGTATACTGCCGTTTACTGCCATTCCGTTCTCCACGGTCTTGATCTCTCTCATGTTTTCGCTCCTTCTTATCCTTCTTCGCCTTTTTTCCAAACAATGACGTTTTATTGGGATCAATTTTGGTCTTCGGATTCGTGTTCTTGCTGTTTGTTTCACTGCCGTCGCTTGACTCATCTCTCTTGCGTTTCTGTTTCTTTTTGTTCAGCCTCTCTTGAGAGGAGGCTGATTTCTCCTCCGACCTGATCTCATTGCCATTCCTCTCCCTATCATCTCTACCACGTTTCTTCGTTATTACCTCGGAGTGAGACTTTTTGCTTCCTCTGTCGGATTCCTTTTTGGCTTCATCAAAACGATCTGTCCGCTCTTTTTCCTCCTCGCGTCGACGATTTCGTTTGTCGCGCTCGTCATCGCGTCTCTCGCGATCTTTTCCTTGACGTACACCCCCTCTTTCGCGACTGCGGTCTCTTCTATCGCGGCTTCGCTCTCTCCTATCTCGATCGCGGTCTCTCCTGTCAGCGCTTCTGTCCCTTTCATTTCGGTGAGTATGTGCTTTTTCGTGCTTGACATCTTCGGAGTCACTCTCTGTTCTATGGCTTCGACCTTCCCTGAGTCTGCCCGAATTATCACGATTTCGGTTGCGCCTTTTGTCCTCTACAACGCTGGATTTTCCTGTTCGTTCCACATCCTCGATTCTGACAGCTTCTTGCTCCTTTGTGTTATTCTTGCGACTATTATGGCTGGCCTGGGGACTTCGTTCTTCTTGTTCGCTCATTTCGAAGCTACTGTCTTCTCGCTGGTCAACGTCTCGCTGTACAGGGATTTGCGGACCCACGGGATGCGCATACGTCCTCATCTTCAGTTCCTGTCGTCTTTCTTTGCGCTGTCGAGCCTCTTCCTGATAAGCCTGGCGTGCCTTCTCTTCCTCCAGCTTCTCCTTTAATTTTTTTCTTCTCTTTTCTTCTTCCTCATCAACGATGGTTTTTTCCAGACGCAGCTGCTCCAGCTCTTCCTCCTGAAGACAATGAATGAGTCCTAATTTTCCCAGGATATACACATTAATAAGACCTCAGTTTTGCAAAAACTGCTTTCGTGCACAAGAATAGTGCTCACCCTCACACTAATCCACTAAATTTGTACCAGTGGGCTTATGTATGGCCCAAGGCCGACCGAAGCATGCCTCTCTTCAAGCGCCAAACGATTGGGAATTTCATGAAACGTGATATCTGAACATAGCGTTCCATCCCATAAGAGCTCCCACATAAATTCATCTACATGTATTTTCGCGATTTTTCCATCATAGTTTCGCTTACAGATCTGCCTGTGGTCTGCATAGTGTGGCTCCAGAGCTGTGAAGCATTCCACAGCAGGACAACACATTCGTAGATAGACTGCTCCGAGACACCGAAGATACCTGAAGTATGATTATTGAGAAAGAGCTTTACCCGATCGCTTATCGTGTTTCTCCTCTGCTCATCTAGAGCGGCCACATTCGTACCATCATTCAAAGTCATGGTTTGTACCTGAAGTCCTTCTGGCGAAGGTACTCATAAATGATTTCCATTGGCGGTGAAAGCTGCAGAAGTTTCAGCAGACAACAAAGAAACTTGCTTGGCCGCCGTCTGCCGCCGTATGTTGCGGCAACAGATCGCACATGCTTTACCACAACTTCACAAATGTGGGCAGCATTTACTGCGAAAAGATGTTCCTTCCAAAATATGTCGCCCAATATTTTTTCCAGGACAATGCGGGAAAACAGTTTCTTTGGGTCAGCTATACCGTGCACTGCCTTGGCGTTCTTGACTGTGCGATCGGCCATGATTTTGTAGTCTGCAAGATTTTACCGCAAGTACCCTGAGCATATTCTAGTGAGCAATCACCTTCGACATATCTGTACACACGTCCAAGAAAAGTAGCTGCCGATAAAGTAATAAAAGCAACAAATTAAGATGATGTTCCACGCCGCGAAGAGCTAAGGAATTTTCTGAAATGCAATCACAATGTTTGATACGCCGTGGAGAGAACCGCTCACGCTGACTTGGAACATACCCTTGCGGACCTCGCAGCCCCCGCACGCTGACTTAGAACACAAATGCAACACGCCTAAAAAAGTATGATGCTGGACTTTGAAAGGAATGAGGACCTCACGAGAGACTGATGCCGGCACTCGCTTTCTTTTCATCTGCGTCAATGGCAGGAATATTTTTCTATCATCATCATCATCATCCGCTAATTCGCATCAATCAGCTCACTGACCTTCCAGTCCTCACATTCACCATTAGGCAGTCTTCGTCGAATGATAAATGGAATCAATTTGCTTCGAAGTTCCTTTTCTGCGATCTCCAATGGGTCCGTCTCACCTTCCAACGGAACAAGAATCGGGGCATTCAACGAAATTTGCATCGCTCGCGTGCCGATAATGCGCGCTCGCTCGTATTTCGTCAAATAGTTAGATGTCCGGTGCGCGCGAGTGGGTTCCTGACGTTCAGCTTGGGGCTGCGGAATCGCTGATTTTTTTGTTTTGGTCACAGTGTTGTAAAATTCGAAGTACAAAGAAAATGCAGGCTTCTGACAACTAGGAGCAAGTGTAGTCGCAAATGCAGTGGCGACCATTGGTCGCATCTCAAGTAGGATTTGAATCGAAAAGTTATATACGCTGATCGTCCCCGTCAGGCTGATCCATTTGATCATAGTCGTCGTATGGATTTTCCGCCATTTTTGGGTTTCGAGGTCGAACGCAAGGCCCTTGGATTCTACAGATGCGTACTCTATCGTCGAGTTGCTGTTGGCTATCTACCAACGGTTCCTGGTGCTTGATCGTAATTTATTAGATTCGTCGTGAAAGTTCGTCGTTGGTCTATGTATGGCCGCAACTTCTAGTGCCAGACCCACAGAAACGAATTTCCCCAGATGCCTCACAGAGAACGAATTTTATGTCCAAAAAAAAAAATCGCTTCGCTCGTGGTAATTACAGACTCGCGAATGTGATGAATTTCGTTGCACGCGAATATCTATGTTACATGATGCATCTGCCTCTCTTTGATGTCTCGTCCTTTCCACTCGGCTGGCAATTCTCCAATAGTGAATCCTGTGAGTTCTCGCTGGTGTAACGCTATACGTTTCAACACAATAATTTGCATCTTTTCCGCGTTGCAAAAGTCATACTAAAATTTCTACGTACTCGAGTCGCATACCACATCATACTAGTATCACAAAGTGCCGCACATAATTACAGCGATGGCAAGCTGCAAAATTTCTTTAAAGCACTGCATTAACGATTAGCGAGAAAGTCAAAGCACGTCAGGTCTTTGAAAAATAGGCTTCACCACAAAGGTAGATATATTCATCGTTGGATTGAAATCAAATTCGCCTTTATCCAGTGAGTTCCAACAGTCGTTATTGCGGATCCCCAATCATCTTTCCATAAAGGAACATCCCTCCTCCAACAATTTTTGAACCTTCAATATTGTATCCAGTGCGAAATGATCCGCCGTGAAATGCGCCGTATTTCGTGCGTTCGAGGGGATGAGTCCAGTCCTCTTCTTCGTTCAGAACGTCATTTGCCAAAAGTAGAGACATGATGACGCTGGCCGTCTGCGGGCTGAAAACTTCATTGGGGGGAAGCACATGCATAGCATTTAGCAGATGTCGCATGGTGTCAGAGTGTGTGACGGACTCAGTGCGACAAACCGGTGCAACATTGTACGAGATGCTTGCTGTGAGAAAACAGTATCAGTCCATATTGATGTCTGTATGAGAAGATACTATAGGCCGAACAACCATTATATCAATATGTGTCCGCGTCAATCTGCGAAAAAGTAGTGAGCTATACGAGTTGTTAGCGCACGCCACATCTGCAACGATTTTGCAAGAGCATAGTTTGGACCCTGAGCTTCAAAAAGTCCGTGAAACATCTGAATGCCATCTATATCGCTGGTGTAAGGCTGCTCACAGCCGGTCATTCGTATCCACAGAGGCGCTTTCGCACGATTAGTGGCGATGGATGCATACGCTTCACAAGTAATGGCACAGGAACAACTTGGAGTGGGAAGATATGCAAGCCGCACATTCTTTGTCGCTGCCCAATGTTTTCGAAGTCCTTCCATGATCAGATCGCAGCCAAGCGACACCCTCACATGAGCTTCAGAGTCCAAATAAGTATACATTCCGACTGTGATGTCCTGCACTGAATCAGGGACCACACTGGCGATCCAGTCGCGAATATGCAATGGCTCAACTAAAATATCAGCACCGCTCACGCCGTCGCTCACGGGAATAAAGAGCCTTCCTGGTGTGGTGCGTGCGAAGTCCTCCAAGGCCTTCCACTGCGATGCTTTTCTTGTGCGCACCGCTAAAACGTTTGCGCCCCATTGTAAGAGACTCTTTACTGGTCCGAGCTCAGAACCAGCACCCAAAATGACAAAGTACTTGCCTTTCAGATCTCCGTCCGCAACTTTCTTGATGGTGTTCACAATTTTACTTTTGACGTCTTTCTCGCAAGTGCCGTACTCGCTCCAACAATCCAATTGCGTCGTCAGTGAGAGTCCAGACAGTTCGCAGCCATTGTAGGGGACGGTGATTTCCTCAGGCAATGAGCCTGTCCCTTCTTCAATTTTCGTCGAAAATCGCAAACCTCTAGTGACGACCTGATAGATACGCAGGCGTCACACGATCGAGCAATGGATGCTACACAAAGGAGACCTACAGAGGGCAATACAGAGAGAATCTATGTGAAGCGTGGCAAATTGTATACCGGTACATCCATAATTTCAGCCAAGGTCTTTGTCGCCCCATCTTTCTCTCGAAATACGAAAGTCGTCAGAAGTTCATTCAAACCCGCCTTGCATATCTCCGCACACTTGTTAGTAGAAAGGAGCTGATTGACATTGCAAACGTGCTTTGTGTAACCGAAACGCCAATTTTTTTCGCTCTGCACTGCTGCAGCAACCGTTCCTTCTCCCCCAGCAATAGCAGCCGCTGCCCATACGTCTTTGGCTGCCTGCGTAGTTTTGCCATTTGATCCGATAGGCCAGTCAATGCCAGGAGGGGAAGTTACCAAAGTCATGATACGATAGAATACACCCCAAACCGACACACAAAATGCAAAATACTCGCAGAAGATTTTCGTCACTGCCACGAGGTTGATTGATTTGACTTTTTCTGAATAGAAGTCTCAAGAGAGGGCTTTGGCAGGTTGAAGCGTGACAGTCACGACGAACAGTTAGCAATACGAACCCCAAAGAAACGCATCAAAATGCAGTTCAGCTATTAGAGTTTGCTCCGCATCATCAGAGCCATCGCCAAAACTTTTGAAGCCTGCACATCATAGCCAACATTTAGAAGACCTCCATGAAATTGCCCTCCCCTGACGAATACTTCCATGATATGATGAGTCTGAACTGGCTGGCCTGAAGCTGCTTGAACGTTCAGTGCTGCACTGTGGCTTTTCTGGACGAGATTGTCATAGTCAAAACATGGATCGCAATTGAAATTCTCTACATCAAACACGTCCGATAGCAGAAGATATCCCAGAACCGGCTTTGTTGTTGTTTTTGGAAAGAGCTCCAAGGGTTTGAGTGGGGTGAAGGACGCGGTAAACTGCCTCATCAAGGGAGACACACCGAGAACGCTTCGTGTTTCTGTGCTTGGTCCATGATGAAAAGAAATGCGCCCTCGTGTACAGCTCTCGACAAGAATACAACGCCACACCTGCAACATCTTTGCAAGAGCGTAGTTGGGGCCTTGCATTGCCATGTATGCGTGCAGGAAACGCAATGGGACAGGAGGGGTATCGGAAGAAGCGACACTTGCCCCAAACAATGGCGGCGCAAAGGGTTTCAACAAGTGAATCCACCAAGCGACATCGTCCCGATTTCTTTCGCGCTGTTTCCAAATTTCTTCACTGACCAT
>Ga0099797_100016_pt2 | contig 76544 bp, 71 predicted proteins | sample Uncmet_Sort48C_1_FD_89871 | JGI IMG/M metagenome (GOLD analysis project Ga0099797, IMG submission 89871) | Marine eukaryotic communities from CALCOFI LINE 67, Pacific Ocean - C012_Sort48C_1 | ecosystem: Environmental > Aquatic > Marine > Oceanic | place: Pacific Ocean: Monterey Bay | collected...
ATTGTAGGCTGTTTATCATATACGCCTTTAACATTATATGCAGAGCACTTTGGTATTGAGTTTTTACAAGTGAAATATGGTCTTACGCATATTCAAGCATCTTCATATAATTCATTGATTTTTATGGGATGGATGATTGGAGGTCCTATTGTTTGTACATTTTCTGACTATATGAAGAGCCGGCGTTTACCAATTATTGGTGGTTTGTGCATATCATTTCTGTGCTGTATTGCTGTATTATATCTGCCTGTTTCACTATCGTTATTGCCAGTCATTATGGTTTTATTTGGCATTACAAATAGTGTGCAAGTCATAGTATTTCCTATGGCACGAGAAGTTGGAGGAAAGAGCTATACTGCGACTGCTATTGCGCTGACTAATATGATATGTATGTTATCCGGACTCATGCAGGGTATGGTGGGTTATCTTTATGACTATACTTATTTAATCTTGCAAAAAGGTGGCAGTTTAATTGATGCAGCACTTATTTCTTATCGAGTGGCATATCTTCCCTTGCCAGTATTTTTGCTTTGTGCGATAATTGTTTCAGGTATTATGAAAGAAACTTATGGCTTGGAAGCTGATTGTACTGACTAGTGTTATATTCTTGTCTGGCTGTAGCAGCTTTACGCCTGACACATATGACCATAATATCTGTAAAGTTGTGCATGCTAACTGGGGATGGTCGCGTAGCTTGCAGAAAGCAGAAAAACAGTACGGAGTACCTCCTGGGTTGGTGTTGTCAGTTATTTTTCATGAATCTTCATTTAAGTCAGATGCTAGGCCAAAACAGGAATATATTTTAGGCTTTATTCCATGGAATAAGCACACAGCTTATGGTTATGGTCAAATTAAAAATGAGACTTGGGAGTGGTATAAGTCACATCATCAAGGATTATTTCAATCTAGGACAAACTTTGCAGATACTGTTGATTTTATCGGTTGGTATTATCAACTGTTCTTAGTGAAAAATAATGAAGAAACTCTTCCATTTTCAGAAAGGGCTGCGCACTTTTATTTAGCTTATCATGAGGGGCTTGGTGGGTATAAGCGTCGTACTTATGATGAAAAGCCATGGTTAAAAAATAAAGCACTTCGCGTTAGCGACCGTGCGATATCATATAATCGCCAACTAGCTAGTTGTTTATGATTTTAAGAGTCTAGAGATTGTACCTCCTTGTATAATCGTGCTGAAACATACAACTGCGTAAGTTGCAATGAGTATAATATTTTGCGCACCTGAGTCAGGTATTGATAGCGTTAGTGCAACAGCAAGCCCTCCGCGTAACCCTCCCCAAATAAGAATACGTTTGGTTTTAGGCTCAAATGGGTGAATGTGGCTTAGTAAGTATACGGGAATGCTTACAGTTAATATGCGCGTAGTGATGACTAAAAAGATACTTGACGCTGCAATAATCAAGGAATGTGAACTCATTGGCATTAAGAATGCTTCTAACCCAATAAGAAGATACAATACCATGTTCAAAATTTCTTCTAAGATTTCCCAAAACGAAGTTAAGGAGATGAGGTTGCCATGTCGAGTGCTAATAAATTGTCCCACCCAAAGTCCTGCAACTACCATAGCAAGAGCACCAGACATGCCTAATGCATTAGTAAGTGTATAAACGCCTGTTACTATAAATATAGAGATTAAAATAGGATTATGTGATTTTGCTGATTCATTTTCTATTAACACTTGACAAATGTAGCCAGTCATTAAGCCAACTAGACATCCACCAATTGCTTCGTAGCAAAAATGAAATAAAGCAATGAAAAGCGTAGGGGGCTCTGCATGCTGTTGAAAAGCTATACTATATAGTGTGCCAAAAATTACAATTCCTACCCCGTCATTGAATAGTGATTCACCTGCAATTTTCGCCTCAATATCTGGTGCAATATTGCTTTGTTTAACAAGTCCAACAACAGCAACAGGGTCAGTGGGAGATATAAGCGCACCAAAAAGCAAACAATGAATCAAATTAATGTCTATGGATAGATATTGTGCAATAATATTGAATCCATAGCCTATTATTACAGTGGAGGCCACTGTAGATAATGTTGCAAGTGATAATATAGTGAGCTTATGTTTTCGGAAGTATTTTGCATCCATCGACATTGCGCCTGCAAAAAGTAATATAGGAAGCATAATATCAAGCAGAATTTCTTGAAAGTTGCTTGAGTTTGTAGTGGCAATTAGTTGATTATGAAATTGCTCAAATCCTAGTATGGGAGAGAGTATGTGCGACGCAAATACAAGGATGAGTGATAAACCCAAGATTGCAATTGTTGGTTGTATCTTTAAATATCGACTACTCATATAGCCTAATAAAGTTGCGCTAGATATACTAATCATAGCAGCTTGTAGTATGTTCATATTTCATCCTGTTGGTAATGATTGAATATTTTGCCTATATCGGTTAATAATATAATTGATAATGACCGGTGTCTAGCTTTGGTGAAAAATGAAACTATACCAGGGGTGTTGATTATTCTTTCAGCATGTATTGCAATGATTGTATGTAATGTTGGATATGTGAATGAATACAATATCATTTGGACACAATATATCTCGTTGTCAATTGGCGATATAGCGATAAAAAAACAATTACTGCCACTGATTAATGAAGGACTTATGGCTTTATTTTTTTTACTCGTTACGATAGAGATTCGTCATGAGTTCTTGTTTGGTTTTCTAAATGATAAACGGTTTGTAGCTTTGCCATTAATGGCGGCTGTTGGCGGAATGGTAGTTCCTGCATTGGCATATTTGCTCTTCAATGGAGGGACATCATTGGCAGTTGGCTGGGCCATTCCAACTGCAACAGATATTGCTTTTTCGCTAGCATGTTTAATGCTCTTGGGTGGACGTTTTTCTACTCAGGTTCGGATATTTTTGTTATCCCTTGCCATTTTTGACGACCTAGGTGCTATTTCAATTATTGCAATATATTATTCTGAAAACTTATCGTTATATATGTTAGTAGGGTGTGCGGTGATGATTTCGCTGATGGTTTTATTAAATTATTATCAGATAAATGTATTACCTCTTTATTTATTGTTTGGATTTGCTTTGTGGTTATTTTTGTTAAAGTCAGGTGTGCATGCAACGCTGGCAGGCTGTATGATTGCTATGCTCTTACCTATGAAAGATGATGGCGGAAAAAGAGTTCATCAGTTCTATCAAAAACTATTACCATTTGTAGAATATATTGTACTCCCTGTATTTGCTTTTGCAAATACAGGGGTATACTTGTCAGGAGGTATTGATACACTTCACCCAGTTGCATTAGGTATTGCTACAGGTCTGGTTATTGGGAAGCCAGTAGGTATCGTTTTGTTTTCGTTTATCGCAGATAAAACAAATATTGCAAAACTGCCGTCAGAATTGGGCTACAAAGAAATTTTTGGTGTATCGCTACTGTGTGGTATCGGGTTTACAATGAGTTTATTCGTTGGTATGCTAGCGTTTGATGAGGAAATGTTACCTTTGCTAAACACAGTAAAAGCAGCTGTTGTTGCATCATCATTGATTGCGGCATTTTTAGGCATGAGTTATTTGCACATTTTTTGTCAGGAGAAGAATGATGAGTGAAAAATATTTAATTAATAGTGGTGAAAAACAATCATTGGAAGCAATATGTGCCCCATATAAGTTAACTATTTTATATTTTTATCCAAAAGATATGACATCTGTGTGTACTAAGCAGGCTGAACAATTTAGAGATCAGTTTCATTGGTTTCAAAAAAAGGGTATTCAGGTTGTTGGTGTTTCGAGAGACAGCCTTGCGCGTCACAAAAATTTTATTGAAAAATATGACTTACCTTTTCAATTGATTGCAGACTGTGACGAATCACTTTGTAATCGATTTAATGTGATTTCTGAAAAGTCAATGTATGGTAGAAAGTACTTAGGTATTGTGCGTTCAACTTTTTTATTAGATCAGAATGCAATCATTATTAATGAGTGGCGATCCATAAAAGTCTCTGAACATATGCAAGAACTCAAGCAATATATTCTAGGGTTGTGATAGTATGCAGAGTGATCGTTTCTTTATATTAAAACGTTGTAGCCAGATATGTTTGTGGTTAAACCTTTTTTTAATGATAATAAAGCTTTATACTGGCTATCATTTTTCTTCAAAGGCGATGTTTGCAGATGGTATTCATTCATTACTAGATGTGACAGCAGACTTATTTGTCTTATATGCAATTTCTATGTCCAATCAACCCAAAGACGACTTGCATCCCTATGGCTATACGCGTTATGAAACCCTTGCAAACATTGTGATATCTTTAATGTTATTAGTTGCAGCATATGCAATTATTCACGATGCTGTACTTAGTTTTTTTGAACCAATGCAACAAATTAATATACTTGTGGGGGGTATGGCATTCATATCTATTACCTTAAATGAAATTTCATACCAGTATGTTAGTCGTAAAGCTAAGATGATAAAATCAGATCTATTATTGTCTACAGCAGTTCATCAAAGAGCAGATGCAGCAACATCGTTGGTCGTTTTATTTGCAACTGTTGCAAGTTTTTACGACCTTGGTTCAGCTGATATATTTGGTGCATTGATCATTGCGCTAATGATTGCTTATTATGCTATCCCTTCATTGGTTCGAAGCACAAGAGAGCTGTTAGATAGGGGAATTGATGTTGACCATCTGCATGAGATTCGTCAAGCCATTAATTGTGTGCCGGGTGTTATAAGTCATCACTTTTTGCGTTCACGATTAATGGCTGAAAAAGGTTTTGTTGATGTTCATGTTGTTGTAAGTAGCCGAATCAGTGTGTCAGAAGGCCACTATATTGGTGATGCTGTTGAAGCTGCTTTACTCCAATTTCCAGCATTAAAAGATGTTATTGTGCATATCGATGCAGAGGATGATCAAGATATTGACTCTAATTTACCAAATCGTGTGATAGTTGAGGAGTGGGTTAAGAACCAAGGCATTCAGTACAATCGGTTGGTCTTGCATTATTTAAATAATAATATTGAAGTTGAGGTATATACATCACAAAGAGTAGCAAGTATTGAGATTTCTAATTATCCTCATTGGTTGAGTAAAGTGACGCAGTATTACGAATAACTGCAAATATTTTAACAATATGTGAATAGATGTGCATTATTGTTTTTTTTGACAAATATCTTACTTATATTTACTATTATGTATAGTATTGGTATAATTAATGAAAAATAAAAGAGTTTAGCTTGAATAAAGAAATAGTAGAAAAAATAATCACATCTCATAACGCTGTTAGCATATTTATTATGGGGTTAGATCCACATAAATTAACAAGGTTTATGAGAATATTTAAAAATGGACATGCTAGAATTGAGGAGTATTGCAAGACTTCATGGATGGGTAATGCGTTGTATTTTTCACTAAAACATACGTCTTTGTTGCTGCAATATTGTTTATCTAGAGGTATTAGTGCTAACTACCACAATAAGGGTCTTGCGCCTTTATTATTTAGTGCAGTACAGCACTCTGATGAATGCACTAAAATGTTAATATGTGCTGGGGCAGATTTAAATTTTCGTTCAAGAGAGGTGATGTGTTATCCAGATTATACACCGCTAATGCTAGCGGTTCAGCGTAATAGGGTAAATGCAATTACCATGCTATTGACCGCTGGTGCAAATTGTAGATATGAGTTTCAGTGTGAAGGTGCAAATCTATCAATGCATAACGCAATGTCAGTTATTGGTAGGCCGGGTAGATATAAGGGCATTAATGCCTTAACACTCGCTGTTTTGTCAGAGTCAAGTAATGCTTACTCGATTATTAAAGCTTATGCACCAGATTTAGAGGTGCAATCGGAATATATTTTTTCTAAGTATAAAGAGGTCGTAAGAATATTTAATCGCAAAGATAAGATTGATATACATGCATATCTTGATCCAATATTTGGTAAAAATGATTTAGTAAGCGTTCTATATAATAATCTTTTTATTAATAATGGGGATAGGTTTTCAAATATGAAAGAAGCAGCAATGCATATGTTTAACGAAATTTATTCATTTATATTTTGTTGCTGTAAAATCCAATTTTCACCTCAGGGTGAGATTCCGGTGTTGCCGGATGAGCTATTGCATCTTATCATTGATATGAGGGTAAAGCAGTATTTGAAATCTAAACATATTAAGATTGATTCAAAGCAACAATTTTCATTAAACAAGTTATTTGTTGCAATACAAACAAACTGCAAAGATATTTATATATGCAAATATTTTTCATGAAATAGGGGAAGCTGTATGTTAGATTATGATTATCTTGCAATTTTAGGCCCGACAGCATCAGGTAAGACTGCTGCTGCACTAGCACTGGCAGAGCATTATCCTATTGAAATTATATCTGTAGACTCAGTAAGTGTTTATACACCTTTAAACATCGGTTCAGCAAAACCTTCAAAAAAAGAAATGTCTTCTGTGAAGCACCATTTAATCAATGTGTGTGATTTGGACACAATATTTACAGTTGGCAAGTTTGTAGAAATGGCAAATGATTTGATGAAGGATGTGCGCAAAAGAGGGAAAACGCCTGTATTTTGTGGTGGAAGTTTAATGTATATGAGGGCGCTGCATAATGATCATCATTCGTTACCGGTTATTGATAGCGAGCTTCAAGCAAATCTCATCAGTCTTCATGATGAAAAAGGCACCAGTTATTTATCTGAGTTGCTCAAGAAAGAGGATCCTATTATGGCAGCAAAAATTCATGAAAATGACTCACAGCGTATTATCAGGGCGCTGGCTGTTATGCGACAAACAGGGCGTTCATTGCACACATACTGGCAGCAAAAAAAGAGGACTCAAATAAATGGATTGGATATATTTATACATGTGAATGATAGAGATGCACATAGATCGATAATACGTCAAAGAATTGATATAATGTTTGAAAATGGCTTTGAGCAAGAATGTTATAATATATTGTCATCTTATGGCGCTGATATAATTAATCACCCAGCCATGAGAAGTATTGGATATAGGGAAATATGCGAATCTATATGTAAGCATTCTAACTCAAATAATGTAAGAGAATTGATATCTGTTGCAACAGCACAGTTTGTCAAAAGGCAAACAACCTGGCTGAAATCATGGAGAAATAGCCAATCTCAAGTGTTCGATTTGTATGATGAAAATTCACAACAAATAAAAGTAATTGATCAGATTGTTGAATCTCTAGAAAGATAGCTCTATACTCTGATAAATAAACGTAGCTTTTGGCTATTTTGATCATAACAACGAGGAGTTGGAAATGTCTCTACAAACCACAAAAGGACATTCATTGCAAGATCCGTTCTTGAATGCATTACGTAGACAGCGAGTCCCGGTATCTATATACTTAACAAATGGAATTAAATTACAAGGTCAGGTTGCAGCTTTTGACCAGTATGTTGTTTTATTAAAAAACAATACTAAGCAAGTTGTATTTAAGCATGCAATTGCGACAATTGTTCCATCAAGAAATATTATATATTCTGATGACGGAAATGTTGATAGCAGCCATGCACACGGTAACCACGGTGTAAATGAAGAAATTGAAGATCCAATTGAGAACTTCTAACTTGTCACCTCTGTCCATAAGTGTTAATATAAGATGTTGGCATACTAGGATGTTTTATGAGCCAGGGTACAGTTTGTAATATGGACAATGATCCATGGAATCGAAAAAGGCATGATAACCCTCCAGGTTTAGATGATATATTTAATGATATATTTGGTGGAGGGAAGAAGGGAGATGGTAAGCAGGTAAATTTGTTTGTTCCCTTGTTCTTTGTTTCTTTGGTTGCATTTATTCTTTCAGGATTCTTTATTGTTGGCCCTGCTGAGAAAGCAGTGGTCATGCGATTTGGTAAGGTTTCAAGGGTTGCTGGCCCTGGGCCAAACTGGATATTTCCTTTGGCTGAGCGACAAATTACTGTTGATGTCCAAAAAATCGGTGCTTATAACTACAGTGCGGAAATGTTAACACGTGATGAAAGTTATGCAGATGTTGATGTAACCGTTTTTTATCGAGTAGAAAATCCAATTGATTTCTTATTTAATGTTGTTGATCCTGTGAATTCATTGGGGCAGGCAACAGCAAGTGCATTGAGGCAAGTTGCAGGTAACACAACGTTGGAGTCTATTTTAACAGATGGTCGTTCTAATGCTAGAGATCAAATACAGTCACAGATTGAGTTAGTCGTAGATTTTTATAAGCTAGGTATCGAGGTCACTGATACAAAGCTGCAAGATGCTAAACCGCCTGCTGCTGTTAAGGCGGCTTTTGATGATGTGATTCAAGCAAGAGAAGACTATGATCGCTTTATTTTGGATGCAGAAGGTTATAAAAACACTGTTGTGCCTAAGGCGGATGGTGAGAGGATGCGTATATTAAATCAAGCTAAGTCATTGTATGAGAGGAATGTAACTGATGCTGCTGCGCAAGTTGCTGGGTTCGAGGCAATTATACCAGAGTATCGTAAACATCCAGATATTATTAGAAACCAATTGTTTGTTGCAACCATGCGTAATATATATGGTAAAACCAAGAAGGTGTTTTTATCAAATGATGGAAATTTAAGCTTGTTACCACTAGGTGATATACTTAATCAAGGAAGTGAGGATAGCAATGGCTAACAATACACGTGTTTTTACATTAATGGTTGCATCTGTTGTTATGCTTTTTTTGCTTCAATCATTATTCTCGATAATGCCTGCTGAAGCTGGGTTAGTTGTGCACTTGGGGGGGTTGAATGCAGATGAGGATGGTCGCGTTATTGTATATAACCCGGGGCTGCATATTAAGTTTCCGTTTATTGATCGCTTAATTAAAATTGATAAGCGCCTGCAGTCATTTGATGTCCCCTCTACGCGAGTATTAACGCAAGACCAGAAGTCAGTATTTGTTGATTATTATACTAAGTGGTATGTTAAAGACTTTGCTAAGTTTTATCAACGCACTGGTGCGAGTTATTTTTATACTGAAGAAATATTGAAAAGGAAGATATCAGATGCTTTGCGTGCAGAGTTTGGTACCCGTAATTTAAGTGATATTATTTCAGGTGAAGAGCGGAACTTGATCATTAGGCAGATGCAGAAGCTTGCTAGCGATAGTGCTGATAATATTGGTGTGACTGTTCAAGATGTTCGTTTAAAGAGAGTTGATTATCCGCAAGAGGTAACCTTGTCTGTTTATGAGCGTATGAAGTCGAGTCGTCATAGGGATGCTAAGCGCTATCGTTCTGAGGGAGCGGCGGAGGCAGAGAAGGTAAGAGCTGAAGCTGATAAGGATGCTGCGATAATCATTGCTCGGTCAAAAAAGGACGCTGCCTTAATTGTTGCGGAATCTAAGAAGGAGGCTGCACGTATCTTTAATAATGCGTATTCAAAAGCACCAGATTTTTATGACTTCTATATTAAAATGGAAGGCTACCGAGATGCGATTAAGCCAGATGAGCTAATGTTGTTATCTCCTGAGTCAGATAGGTTCTTCTCTCTGCTAAGTCATTAAAGATACATATTTTGTATATGTGTAATAGCATGGTTATTTATTATTGAGTGCTCTTTTGTTTTATGAGGTTATGCATGGCGGCATGCATTGAAAGCTATTAATATATTGCTCTGCATGAGATATCGGTTTCACGGATATTTATTAGTCAATAGGTATGGCTAAGTTTAGTGTAGAGCGTTTCTTATCATGTTTAATTGAAACTTTTTGTACAGCTACTTCTTTATAGCCGGACAGTAATGCAAGAATATCCTCTTTTAAGGCACTAATGATACTCTGTGGTTGCGGATTACTTAGTGCTTGAAGTCTATCTTTTGCTAAATTGGCCGTGTCACATTTGTTTTTTTGAAAGTAATGAAAGAAACTCATGCTGGCTCCTTAGACTTATTAAATGGATTTAGGCGTTGCATAATGCTTCGCTTAGGCTGTACATACTTTAAAGGTGTTGTGTCACCAAGAATTCTTGTGACGGTATCTGCATATGCAGTGCCGGCATCACTTTCTTTATCAAAAATTACAGGATCGCCAGTATTTGAGGCTTTGAGAACTGCTTTAGATTCTGGTATTACGCCAATGGTATTGATAGACAAAATGTCTTGTATGTCAGAGTAAAGCATCATTTCGCCCCGCTCAGCACGATCTGGGTCGTAACGTGTTATTAGCAAATGCTCTTTTAGTTGCTGGTTGTTTATTGCTTTTTCAGTTTTGCTGGCTAGAAGCCCAAGCATTCTATCTGAGTCACGAATAGATGAGATTTCTGGGTTTGTGACTACAATAGCCTCATCAGCAAAATGCATGGCAAGTTGTGCGCCTTTCTCAATGCCTGCAGGGGAGTCACATATAATGTATTCAAAGCGATTTTTTAATTCATTAATAATGGTTTCAACGCCCGATATTGTTAATTCATCTTTATCTTTGGTTTGTGATGCTGGCAGTATAAATAGTTTATCAGTTCGTTTGTCTTTAATAAGTGCTTGGTTTAAGTTCGCATCACCTTGAATAACATTAATGATATCATAGACAACTCTTCGCTCACACCCCATGACGAGATCTAAGTTTCTTAAACCTACGTCAAAGTCAATAACACATGTGCTATGTCCTTTAAGTGCTAATCCAGCGCTAATCGCTGCTGCTGATGTTGTTTTGCCAACACCACCTTTCCCTGATGTTACAACAATGACTTTTGCCATATCAATTCCATATCTGTTGTTAGCTTATTATAGTTGAACTAGTTTAAGCTGTCCATTATTAATCATATATACACTAGGTTTTTCAATCGGGGTGAGCGAATCGGAATGTAGTGTTTTCCCTGCAATAGAAATGAGTTCCGGGAATCCTCGTGACAGGTAAATTTTTGCGGATGTATTACCGTTGACACCTGCAAGCACCTTTCCGCTGCAGCTACCATAGATATGTATATCATCAATAGCGGCAATTTCAGCACCAGCGCTTACATGGCTGCCAGCAATAAGTGAGCCATGCTGGGCGAACACTTGCTGCCCAGATCTTATTGGTTTGAGTATATGGGTGTTATGCTGGGTTTGTATGAGTGGCTGAGTGGGTGGGGTAATATTAATAGTTGGTATGTATAATGCTTTACATATTTCTAAATTCAGTTGTGGTTGTTGAACGCCTATCAAGATGAGGTTGTGTCGTTTCATTTCGCAGCGTATTTTTCTAAACCATGCTGGTGATTCTAATGATTGGATATCAGTCAAGTCTAATATTGCGTAGATCACAATATTGTTTGGGTTTGATGATAGTATTAATTGATGGATATGCTGAGGTGATGTGTCTGTTAAATATATCGTTTTAATAGGTAAAGTATGATTACGCACATGCGTTATTTCACTGGTTTCCATCCTTTCTTTCCATCAATGACTTAATTAAGGATACAGATGTAAGTGATATCTCGTCAAGTATCTTGACTATGCTCAATATATCTATTACATTGTGTCGTGTAGGAGAGGTGGCTGAGTGGTCGAAAGCGGCGGTCTTGAAAACCGTTGAAGGGCAACCTTCCCAGGGTTCGAATCCCTGTCTCTCCGATCAGTACAAGAAGAGGAGGATAATGTAATGACAGCGGAGTCCATAAGAGTTGCAGTGGTTGATGATGAGGATCTTGTAAGAGCTGGCATTGTCTCAATCCTCAGTCGAGTTGATGGTATTGAAGTTGTTGCAGAAGGTGGATCTGGAGAAGACGCAATAAAGATTTGCCGTGATCAGCAGGTGGATATTATGTTGATGGATATTAAGATGCCTGGTATTGGCGGTTACGGTGCTGTGAGAACATTGTCTAAAATTAATATAGAAACAAAAATTTTAATTATTTCAGTTTACTCAGATGATATGTACCCAACGCGCCTACTACAAGCAGGAGCAAAAGGCTATATTACAAAAGCTTCTTCGAAATCGGATATGGTTCGGGCTATTCGTAGTATTTACCAAGGTCAGCATTATATCAGTCCTGAAATTGCAAATATTATGGCATTAAAACAGATCGATGATAAAAATAAAAACCTATTTGATCAGCTGTCTGAGCGTGAGCTTCAGGTATGTTTGAGGATAATCTCAGGTGCAAAGCCACAAGATATTGCCGATGATTTCCACTTAAGTGCAAAAACAATAAATAGTTATCGGTATAGGATATTTGAGAAGCTTGGTGTTAAAAACGACGTGGAGTTGACACATCTCGCAATTAAGCACGGGTTGTTATCATTGGTTGATACGGATTAATGCGTTTTTCAGAAATCATAGATCATCTTGAGTCAAGTCCTGGCGTCTATATGATGTTAGCTAAAAGCCTGGAGCCAATTTATATTGGGAAGGCAAAAGACCTTAAGAAGCGTTTAAAGCAATATTTTTTGGGGGAAGCAGGCTCTCATCGTATTAGTGTGATGTTGAGACAGGTTGTTGATTTAAAGATCATTGTCACACAAAATGAGTCTGAGGCATTGATATTGGAAAATAAACTCATTAAAGAACATCAGCCTAAATATAATATTTTATTAAAAGATGATAAAAGTTTTCCGTACTTATGTTTTACAAAGCATGATTTTCCAAAGTTAGAGGTAACCCGATCTAAGAAGAAAAAAGGACACTTTTTTGGTCCATATACAAACCAAGGCCATGCGAGAATGCTGCTTGATCAAATACAGCGTGTATTCCAGATACGCAATTGTTCTGATCATTTTTTTAGAAACCGAACCAGGCCTTGTTTGCAATATGAAATCTCTCGTTGCACAGCCCCCTGTGTTGGAAAGATTTCTACATCTCTTTATCGCAAAGATGTAAAAGGCGCAGAGCAATTTTTGAAAGGCGCTGGGGGAGGTTGTTATGATGATGTTGTTAAGCGGATGCATTCGTACTCAGATAAAGAGGATTTTGAAAGGGCTGCTTCATGCCGTGATTTATTACAAAGTATAACAACTTCTTCAAAAAGCTTATCAAAAGTGAGCCACTTTTTTTATGTTGAAAAGCTTGGTATGCAAGTTATCGTAATGTTAATGTCTATAGAGGGGGGGCACGTTAGAGATACGCATTATGATGTGCTAGATGTTGATGGTAAGCACTTAGAGCAGGACTGGTTGCAGCAGTATATTTATCAGCATTACCAGTTATTTGACTTACCTACAGAGCTTATTGTGCCAGATGAGGATGTTGCTAGTCTTGATGAAGCGCTTGGTATAAAGACAAAATGCCTTTCTCATAAGCCTTATGCTGTTACATTAAAGCTAATACAAGATAATATGGCTGCATATCTAAAAACACAGTCTACAACACTGTTTCAATGGCCTGATTTTTGGAAGCAGCTTCAGGTATATTTAGAAAGAGATATTTCAAAGGTTATTTGTATTGATGTTAGTCACAACCAAGGAGATGCATCATATGCGGCAATGGTTGTGTGCGGTGCAAATGGCATGGAGAAAAATAAATATCGTTCATACAAAATGTCTACAAAAGGTGATGATTGCTTAGCCATTGAGCAGGCACTGGCTAGAAAGGCAAAATCAGGCGGTATTGATGAATCAACACTTGTCATCGTTGATGGGGGTAAAGGACAGATAAAAGCAGCTTTAAGGTCATTATCTGAAGTAAGGTGTCCATTAACATCAATTTCAAAAGGGCCTAAACGTGAGTGGGGAGAAGAGAAGTTTTATCGTATTGAAGGGGGGGATGCAATCTTGTTTAAGTGGCCCGAGGAAATGATGAAGTATATTCTGCATATACGTGATGAGGCGCATCACTACTCTGTTAAGTTGCACCGTAGAGCGCTGAGGAAGCAGTCATTGTCATCAGTGTTGGATATGATTGAGGGGATAGGTACAGAGAAAAAAAAGAAAATTTTGCAATATTTTGGTGGTTTAACACAGCTTCAGTGTGCTAAAATGAATGAAATTGAGAAGGTTCCAGGGGTTGGGCCAGAATTAGCAAGGCGTATTTTTCAGTCCCTCCATATCGATAGAGAGTAGTTAACATGAACTTGCCAAATAAATTAACGATATTACGATTAGCGGTTGTGCCGCTGATAGTTGCTGTTTATTACATGAGTTTATCGCCATGGCCTTGTGTTGCAATCTTTGTTTTAGCAAGTATTACAGATTGGTTAGACGGGTATACTGCAAGACAATCAAACCAAGTGACCGACTTTGGTGCTTTTCTAGATCCTGTTGCAGATAAGCTATTGGTTGTGACAATATTGGTTTTACTGATGTCAACCCATCATAACACTGTGCTGACTATCTCAGGTATTATCATTATATCGAGAGAGATTCTTGTTTCTGCATTAAGAGAGTGGATTGCAAAATCGTCAATAGTGCATTCAATTGCGGTGTCTTCAACAGCAAAGTTGAAAACAGGGTTTCAAATGCTAGCATTAACTTGCTTATTAATTGGTAGTAAGGGTATGCCAATAGCTTTTGATGCGGGATTGTTTTTCTTGTTGATTTCATTGGCTTTATCATTATTGTCACTAATTAATTATATAAAAATTGCGCTCCCGGTCTTGACATTTTCTACAAAGCAGGAATAATAGATGTACTGCGGGAATAGCTCAGCTGGTAGAGCACAACCTTGCCAAGGTTGGGGTCGCGAGTTCGAATCTCGTTTCCCGCTAAAAGTTGACATGGCTGAGTGGCAGAGTGGTTATGCATCGGCCTGCAAAGCCGCGGACACCGGTTCGATTCCGGTCTCAGCCTCAACAGTTTGCCCGAGTGGCGGAATTGGTAGACGCAAGGGACTTAAAATCCCTCGAAGTTTACTTCGTGCCGGTTCGAGTCCGGCCTTGGGCAATTTTTTCGATGAATAATCGATTTCTTTTGGTTAGGTTGGGGTTAAAGTTATCTGCTTTAACCTCGAAAAACCGTTTCATTGCCCTAACAAGTCGTTTAGCAACTGTTGGTATAGTGTTAGGGGTTGCAACCTTAATTACAGTACTTGCTGTGATGAGGGGGTTTGAGAATGAAATTAGACATTCTTTGATTCGTGAGTTTGATCATTTGCAAATATATGCTTATAACGACTATTATCCAGCATCATTATATGAAGAATTGAGGTCACTGGATAGCGTTGTCGCAGTAACTGGTGTAGCTAAGAGCTTTGGGTTAATTAAGGGATTGAAGCAGTATACGCCAGTTATTATTATGAGCTTTGAGTCTGCGGATGCAGATTTGGAACTGCCTGATATTAAAGATGATGAAATCTACTTATCAAGTAATCATACATTGTATTATGAAGAGGGGGATGAGGTTTCGCTGGTGTTGCCACAACCTGGGCGAATGAAACCAAAACTTGTTTCCCCCAAATATCGTGGAAATTATCATTCATCACAGCTGGGTAGACAGGGTGCGATGATTGGCTTGGTTTCTTATGATACGTTTAAGCGTATATCGGGTATTAATCACTTAGATAGTTTAACAATTGTTGTAGATGATCTATATGCGACATCTAATGTTAAGCAATATATAGCAGACCGATATGGGATGATGTATCAAAGCTTTGACTGGAAAGATAAATATCAGCCACTATTTTCAGCATTAAGAATGCAGCGTGCCTTAATGGTATTTATACTGTCTATGATTACCCTGGTTGCCATGTTTAGTTTGGTATCAGGTCTTGTGATGCTTAGTGCGGATAAACAAGAAGAAATAGCTGTTTTGCGAACAATGGGTCTAAGTCGTTTAAATGTGATGAATATATTTATTATGCAGGGTGCTTACATTACATTCATTGGTGTGTCTCTTGGTGCTATGTTAGCTGTCATCTTGTGTTATTTTGCACAAGATGTTGCAACATTACTTGAAAGCATTTTGGGGTTTCAGCTCATTGATGAGCGTGTATATGCTACATCTAAACTTCCCACGGATTTAAATATATCGCTTATTTTGTCTGTTGCGATGAGTGCGTTTATTATTGGTATTATTGCATCGATTCTTCCAGCTAGGCGTGCAGCTAAGCTAGATCCAGCAACGGTATTGCGTTATGTCTGATTTTTTAGCAGTTAACTCTATTACACAAGGTTTTATAGATGGTGATCATAAAACGCTGGTTTTAGATAATGTAACGTTTGAGATCAAAGATAGTGAAAGTGTTGCAATTATGGGAAGTTCTGGTTCAGGTAAAACAACGTTGTTACATATTATATCAGGGTTGTCAAAACCTCAGCATGGTCAGGTATCGTTTGAAGGGGATGTATTGTCTCAAATGAATGAAGCGTTACAAACACGATTTAGAGCGAAGAAATTAGGCTTCATGTTCCAGCGACAGTACTTTATATCAGAATTATCAGTGATTGAGAATGTTGCACTTCCATTGAGGTTGCTGGGGAAGGAAAATGCATTAGATCAAGCAGAGGTGCTATTAAAGATACTGCAGGTGCCTGTGCACTCATATAGGCAAATTCCTAACAAGCTATCTGGAGGAGAGCAAGCAAGGGTTGGGCTAGCAAGGGCATTAATTCATCAGCCGAAGCTACTAGTGGCAGATGAGCCGAGCGCTGCATTAGATCATGGACTAACAGATGAGATATTTTCGATGATTAAGCAGCTACAAAGTATGCATAAATTTGCAATGGTTGTGGCAACGCATGATCACTCATTATTAAAATATTTTGATATAGGTTATCAATTAAGAGATGGCATATTAAAGGAGATAAATTATGCATGAGTTAAGTGGCAGTATTGTGCCATTAGTAACCCCTATGAACCATGATGGTGATATTGATTTCGTGTCATTGAATAAGCTTTTATCATGGCACGAACAAGCAACAACAAGTGCGGTAATTGTTTTGGGATCTACTGGAGAGGGCACGCTTTTGTCTGAAGAGGAGCGCATGCGAGTGATTGATTTTGTTGTAAATGAAGCTGATAGTAGTTTACCTACTTGGGTTGGTGTTAGTAATGTAAATCCTCAAAATGTCATTAGGTCTATAGAGCAGGCAGCAAAACTGGGCGCAGATGGTGCTATGCTTGCCAGTCCCATGTATGTTAAACCAACACAAGAGGGGATTATTTCTTATTTTACGCATATTGCAGATCATAGCGACTTAAGTATTCTTATGTACAATGTTCCGTCTAGAACAGGTAGTATAATTGATGTGCCTACAGCTTGTGTGCTCTCGCATCATGAAAAAATCATAGGTATCAAAGAATGCGATATTACACTAGATAGGATGGCTCAGTATCAAGATGCTTTTCATGAGTTTGATGTTTTCTGTGGTGATGATAGCAACATGTTAATGTGTTTAGCAAATGGAGGGGCTGGGGTAATATCAGTTATTTCTAATTTGTTGCCTGAATTGGTGTCAGTTGTATGCCAATTATCTCATAAAGAATCACATCATAAAGCACAGGCAATTGACTCTAGGTGGCAGGTGTTTCTAAATGCGCTTACAGCACTGCCAAACCCTGCGGCAATAAAGTGGGCAATGTCTCAGAAAGGCCAAATTAGTCCATTTACTCGAATGCCACTATCTCCGCTTACATTTTCACAAGAACAGCTGCTGCAAGAGGGTGTTTCTGATCTAGCACCTTTGATGGAATTTAATCCTGATTATATATAATTAACCGATTTTCTAATGGTAAATATAATGCAGTTTTAATGGGGAGCTGCCTATCTATATAGGTTGATAGCGCAGCTTTGTAACCTATTAGTTGTTCTTTGTACTGACTCAGTAACTGTTTGTCAGTTAGTATTGTTTTTGGGAACTTAAAATCAATAATATGGTAGGTGTCCTCCTCTAAAAACACCCTATCTATGATATAATGTTTGCCTAAGTGGTATAAACTGAATTCATTCCTTTCCCAATCAAATGTTTTAAATACCCATTTAGCAATGCTGCACTGATTTAGCTGGGCTAACAACATACCTGTATTTCGTTGCAAATATTTTAGTTCGTTAGTATTAAATCGCTGTGTTGATAAATAATATTGCCATTTATGTTGTCGGTGGGGATGCGTGATATGTTGAGCATAGTAGTGTAGTGCTGTTCCAATCCTTGCATCCTGAGACTCGGTAGGCAATTGGGGTTTTTCATAAGGGTGATGTATTGAAGCAAGTGTTTGGCATAATGGTATGGTATGTTGTTTTTTATCGGTATTCATTTCTGTGTGTTGTGAATAAACCGTAATGTTATGATTGCAAGTAAGATGGGGTGTTAGCCCGTCAAGCCAGCTGCCTATTGCAGGGCTTTCTTCTGCTTGGGTTAAAAGATGTAGCGTATATTTTGCACGTGTGCACGCAACGTAAAATAAACGCATATTTTCATAATAATCACGCTGTTTGTTGAGTTGCTTAAAGTAATGATTGTTTTGTAGGTTATCGGTAAATGTAGGTTGTATGATTGGCGTGCTTGCTGTCTCACAGTAAAACAAAGGTGTAGAAGCAGGTGGCTTTCGTTTCTCAAGGTGTGGAATGATCACATGCTCATATTCAAGTCCTTTAGACTTATGTGCAGTTAATAGTGAGACACGGGCATCAGGGTGGGTTCTACTTGTAAATGATCTAGCAAAGTATGCTAGCAGTGCCTCTCTATGAATAGGGTGACCTTCTGATACGCGTTTATTAACTAGCTCAAACCAATTATTAATTGCGTCTTTTTGGTTCTTTGGGTATATCTGATCTGCTAATAGTGTACACCATATGCGCCATACTTGTGTTACAGGGTGGCTTTCATGATAAATCGCTTCATTGATTGCAAACAGTAGTTTATCTAATAATGCTTGATCCTCACCCTCAAGTTTTAGCTGTTTCAAATGGTCATATGTGTTCCCAGCTTTTGGAATCTTATCCAATGCATTAAGCGTTATTCCACATAGTGGAGAGCGTAGTACAATATACCAGCTAAGTGTGTCAAAAGGATCAATTAAGGCACTAATTAATGCTGTTAAATCTTGTACGGATGATAAGTTAACGGTTGGATAGATGTCTACTGCATTAAATGAGATATCATGGTTTTCTAGTAATGGTATAATATGTTTTAAATGAGACCTAGCCTGTACCAAAACCGCAATCCTTTCGCCAGGGTATTTAGCCAAAAGTTGATTGATTAAATGCACGCAATGCGTTGCTTGGGCGCCAGGGGTTTCATTCTCCTCATGATAGAGATAAATGCCGTGATCAGTACTCTCTGGCTGTGTTGGTGTTGCTTGACTATACTGAATAGCACCTAAATTGGGAATATTTTCAGATGGGAATACATCATTAAACATAGCATTAATTTGCCCAATAATTTTAGAAGAGCTTCTAAAGTTGCATTGAAGCGAAATTGGTTTTGGGTCGATATGCTGAATAGCGTTATTTTGTAGTTGCATAAATAGCTTAACATCAGCTTGTCGGAACCGATAGATTGATTGCATTGGGTCACCAACTGCAAACAATGTACGGTGAGATGCTTTTGGCCAGGTATTGATAAGTGACTTAAGTAGCGCATATTGAGTACTAGACGTATCTTGAAACTCATCAATTAATAAATGATAAATATTGTTTTTGCAAAATGATTGAAGCTCAGTATCGTGCTTGAGTTTGTCAATAGCCGATAAAGCAATTGCACTAAAGTCGCATAGTTGGTGGTTGTAAAAATATATTTCTAACTGTTCTAGTAATGTGGTTAGTACATTTGAGAGATCTTTCAGTAGTGATGTTTCATTGACAGTTTGATCACAGGGTAGTATACGTGTGTTATGTAGCTGTTGAATATCATCATTTGTTAAGCTTGTAGAAAGTCTTTCAATAATTGCTTTAAATGCATTTTGCATGGTTTCAACTTGCTCATCTATACGTGATTTTGGATAAATCCCTTGGCGTTTATTAAATGATTTTCTAAATGTGCCAGATTTTGTTAAAAGAATATCAGCACATGTTAGATAATGCTTTTTTACACACTTGGCTTGTATATAGATTATATCTTCATGTAAATGTTTGCTTATTTTTTCATGGAGTGTAAATAAAGTGTTAATGTCATCTTGGTGTGGTTTGAATATATCATTGAGTTTGTTGATATGGTCATGACTGATATCTTGTATACCTTGTTTACAAAGTAGTGCTAGGTTTTTAATTTTTAGCGGCTCCAGCCATTGGTCTCGTGTTGCGAGTAAAGATATTAATAGCTTTTCAAGTTGCATATATTGGCCATTAAAAGCAGCCAGTAGTGTTTTTTGAGAAGCACTCCAGTATTTATTTTGAAAATACTGATAGATGACATCATGATATAGTCTTTCAGCGCTTTGACTCACGGGTACGTTTAATGGCTCTTTGCTATGTGATAGCAGCCATCCACAATAAGAGTCAATGGTCATAATTGATAAAGCATTAGGGTTGTTTAAAATATCCCAACCCAGTTTTTCATTCCGTGCTAACACAGCTTTTGCGATGTCTTCTTCTGGTTGTTTAAGGCAGCCAATTAGCCTCTCTTGCATCTCATGCGCAGCTTTTTTTGTAAATGTAATGGCGACTACATGACTGGGGTGTGACACGTGCATAAATAGATTGAGAATGCGTCTAGTTAGTAGGTATGTTTTACCAGACCCAGCAGGTGCGGATACAATCCAAGACTGCATTGGGTCTAATGCCATTTGTCGTTCTGTTTGGTCAATTAGTGTCATATATATACCCCTTGATCATATATGCGACATAGGCTTTGGAAGTCACATTGGTCGCATGCTTGAGGTGTGTTAGGTTTAGCAGGATAAATCCCTTGCTCATATTGTTGTAAGCATATAGATGCCTGCGTCTCCCATCTACTTTTAAGTTCCTCGAATGATAGTTTATCATCATGGCGCGCAACTAATGCTTTATGTCTCTCTGTATCACAATCAAGATTAACAGACTGCCAGCAGCAATCAGTATGCATGACTTTTGCATAAGCAATCGTTGGGACTGTATCTTGACTTAGGGTATATAATGCCATTTGTGGAGAGGTAAATGCAGGGTTAAAGGTATCCATTAAGTTGGCTCGCCCTGTTTTATAATCAATTAAAATATCTTGTCCATTGATTTGGTCTATTCGATCAATACGAATATTTATTTGATGGTTGTTCAATGTTAGCTTAACTTTTGATTCAAGTGATTTAATTGTAAATGACTTACGTTGTTTATCAACCTCAATCCACGTGATCACTGTATCAATTAACCTTTGTTTTAAGATGGATTGTATCTCTTGATGTAGCCTATGTGTATTGGGGGATTTGTGCCATAGTTCTTCAACAGCACTCGTAATATCTGTTGGTTTAATTGTTGCTAAGTCATCATTTTGCTTAATGTCTTGGTATAGCGTTTCTAATACGTCATGTGTAATGGTGCCAAAGTGATGAGGTAATATATCATGTGATAATTGTGTTTTAGCGCTGAGTTTTAGCCTTTGTCTTGCAAATGCTTTAAATGGACATGTTGCATAATCCTGAATCAGACTAACGCCTCCCGTGATACTTGGGATGGTTTCTGATACATGCCAGTTTTTAAAATGATTAATTTTAATCTTGTTGTCTGTGCTTTGGGGGTGTGTCTCTTCTGCTTTAATATAATCAGGTAGCGTTAATTTCTCTCCAGAGTCACCAATATTAGGCAGTGAGTAGATAATATGTTTTGCGCAGTGCTTAACATAAGAAAGTGTCGTACTTTTATGGGTTGTGCGAGGCAATGCAGGGAGTTGATGGCTAACGACCCAGTTCTCAGATTGAGCACCAAGAACCCATAGGTTTTCAATTCGTGCGCCTTGTATTGATTTGGGATCAAATATTTTCAAAGATGTTTTTTCAAAATGACCTTGTTGTAGTCTTCGAGAAAATAGCGTATGCCATTTTTCATATGATTGAGAAGTCTCTAGAAACATTAGGCTATGAAGATCATTGTAAACAGCATCTAAATGTTTCCCAAGCGTTGTTTTGGCTGATGTATTCATTCGCCAAAATATTAATATCTGATCAATGATTTCAATGAATGTATTCGCTGAGACTGCGTGATTTGATTGCATGATATTGCTAAAGATATAGCTAACATATGTGTCTAGCTTCACATAAAAAGATTGATTATACATGCTCTTTAACATGCATTGCTGAAGTAAGAAGCCTTCAGGGTATTGTTTGGTTTGGATTAAATGCATCATACTTGAGATAGCAAGGTATGGGTGCGGTGCTGTAATAGATTGAATGCAGTGTATTAAAGGTGTGTCACAATTTTTTTTCGGCAAGCATCCTTGGGCTTTAAACTCATATTGTGCAAGTAATGTAGTGTATGGTGATGTATTCATGAGCAGGATAGCAGAATCTTCAGTATTTATATGCCAGTTAATTGCATGCTGAACTTCCTCGTGTACAAAAGAAAAGCGTTTCGCTGTCGCTATGCTAATGGGGTGATCAGCATGATAGGGCTGAATCTGAAAATGCTCAAGAAATCGTCGTATGGATTCATTGATGTCTTCAAAACCATAGTGATAAAGATTTAGATATAATGTATCAATATCTGAGTTTATCAGTGTGACAATAATTGCTGCTGGGTGAATTAAATGTGATTGCTTGAGTGTTTCGGAGAGATATTTTGCAATATGAAGCACCCATTTGGTATTAGGGTGTTGGTCTTTGGTTAGGGCATCTAAACATAATGAATGCTCATAAATATAATGAATGTGTTTTTTGATATAGTCAATCTGGTTAATATCAACTTTCTTTAGTAAAGAGTATTCAACAATGCTATCTGTAGCAAGCTCAAAAGATGTTTGTGATAGTAGTTGGGATAAATACTCTGATAGTAGCAATATTGTTTCAGAGCCATTGAGACTCTCTAGTTGTTGTTTAGACGCAATATTGGGTACAATAATCATAATGATATCATGCCATAATTGTATTGAAAATAACAGGGCATGTGCTATTTATTCAATAATCATAATATCATACAGCTATAAATTAACTAACGATTATGTAGATAAAAGTATTGACAACTATTGTAAAATAACTCTAGAAAAGGGCTTTATTTATTTAAATTATTTGTATAAAATACAGATATAGTTTTTAAGTCACAAGGAGAGAGTGAAATGAATAAGTCTATGTTATGCGCAAGCATATTATTATTAACCCCATTAAGTTTAGCAATATCATTAAGTGATTTTGAATATGATGTTGGTGTGGGTCAAAAGTGTGTCACATTAGGTGATCCAACTGATAGTAAGGCTACTATATTTGGTACACAAAGTCTTGGTTTAGATGTTAACTATGCTAATGGTGCTGACAATGCTGAAGGAGTTGATACAGCAGCTGTAGTAGCTGCTAATGTTGTAAACACTGAAGTTACGTTAAATGGTGGCGGTCTTGCAAGAAGTGTTGGGTATTGTTCACCAGTAGTTACAGGCTCTTTAGGTATTAAAGTCACAAATAACTTTAAACTTTCAACAGAGTTGCATGTATCAAATAGTGAAAAAGTTTATTTGAATGACGTGGTATCAGCTGTCTCTGGTGTCGATTATGTGTTAACAGCTTCTGGAGCTGGTGCGGTAGCAGTTGGTGATACTGCTGCAAATCCAGCCCAAGCTGAAGCGTTCATTTTAGGTACTACAGGTGGAAAAAATGATTTGTATGTAGAACCAAAACTTGGTGTAGCATTCAAGGCTGAATATCAATTTGGTGCTAATGCAAATGGTGCAACGATTGGTCTTGCTGTTGCAAGGGCTGCGGATGAGTTCACGTATGATGCGGATGTGCTGTATACGCGTACTTCGAACAGTGTTACTCAAGGAACTGCAGGAAATGCAGCATCTCACTTATATTTTCAAGAAGATCAGGTCGGATCTGTTACTGAAGAATCTGGGCACGTACTACTAGGAGATCAAATTGCGAGAACGACTGAGAAGTATGATGAAGCTGGTTTCTGGGTGGGTGCAGTTGCATCTGCTTCAGCTGAAATCACTGAAAGTGTTCTGTTGAAGATCGGTGCTGGTTATTACATGCGTGATTTTGATGCAAGTAAAGAGTATAGTAATGGTGTTCATTTCTTAGTAGGTACAACTGAATCTACAATGAGCATGTTCAATGTTTCTGTAACAATGTCTGCATAATATGTGTGCGATTGATTAAAGGGGGCTTCGCCCCCCTTTTTTTATTGTACATATTGTGTATGATATAAATACTTACAAGGAGGAAGTGAAATGAATAAGTCTATGTTATGCGCAAGCATATTATTAGCGCCACTGAGTTTAGCAATGTCATTGAGTGATTTTCATTATGATGTTGGTGTAGGGCAGAAGTGTGTCACATTGGGTGATCCAACTGATAACAAGAGCACCATATTTGGGAGCCAAGCAAATACAGCAACGGATGATCAAATAAAAGCTGCTGATGGATTGCCTGGTGCATTGCCTGCAGGTGATAATGGAATGGTGCTAAATGGTGAGGGGATATCAAGAAGTGTTGGTTATTGTGCACCAGTTGTAACAGGGGCTTTAGGCTTTAAATTAACAAATAATTTTAAGATTGGAACAGAGCTGCATATCTCTAGTAGTAATAAAATATACTTGAATGACGTGGTTTCTAATGTGTCTAATATCTCATATGAGTTAACAGCTAGCAGTGATGATAGTACTGCTATTGCAGAAGCGACTATTTTAGAGACTGCAGGTGGTAAAAATGATTTATATGTAGAACCAAAGTTTGGTGTAACATTTAAAGCTGAGTATCAATTTGGTGCTGACTCAAATGGTGCAACACTTGGTCTTGCTGTTGCAAGGTCTACAGATGAGTTTATTTACAGTGCTGATGTGCTGCGAGATGATCGCCAATCGGATAAGGCTGAATTAAATGCTCCAGAGGTACAAGTTGAAAATGATTTTGATTGGACAGAAGTGGGAGTTAAATCAAACCACCATCTAAAAGATACTGCATTAACGACTGAAAAGTATGATGAGGCTGGTTTCTGGGTAGGTGCGGTTGCGTCTGCTTCAGCTGAAATCACTGAAAGTGTTCTGTTAAAGGTTGGTGCAGGTTATTACATGCGGGATTTTGATGCAAGTAAAAATGATAGTAACGGTGTTCATTTCTTAGTGAGTAGCACTGAATCTACAATGAGCATGTTCAATGTTTCTGTAACAATGTCAGCATAATATGTGTGCGATTGATTAAAGGGGGCTTCGCCCCCCTTTTTTTATTATACATATTGTGTATGATATAAATACTTACAAGGAGGAAGTGAAATGAATAAGTCTATGTTATGCGCAAGCATATTATTAGCGCCACTGAGTTTAGCAATGTCATTGAGTGATTTTCATTATGATGTTGGCGTAGGGCAGAAGTGTGTTACATTGGGTGATCCAACTGATAACAAGACCACTATATTTGGTACTCAAGAGAATAATATATCGATTGGGGATATAGAGGCGGGTATAGTTCTAGGTGATAATGGAATGGAGCTAAATGGTGATGGAATTGCAAGAAGTGTTGGTTATTGTGCACCGGTTGTAACAGGTGCATTAGGGTTTAAGATAACAAAGAGCTTTAAAGTTTCAACAGAGTTACATGTATCTAGTAGTAATAAGATATATATGAATGACGTTGTATCGAATGTATCTGGTATTGCCTATCGGCTAACAACTGATGGTGCTAATGTCATCAATGATGGAGATGCGCCTAACGTCTTCCCTGCTCGTGCAACAGTGACAGTTGAAGAGACGCTTGGTGGAAAAAATGACTTATATGTAGAGCCAAAATTTGGTATAGCATTTAAGGCTGAGTATCAATTTGGCGCTGATACAAATGGTGCAACGATTGGCCTTGCTGTTGCAAGAGCTGCAGATGAGTTTACTTATAATGCTGATGTGTTGAGTGAAGCTGGTAGAGGTTCAGATGAGATTGTACAAGTTAATATAGGAAGTAAGGAACACACGGACTATGAGATAAACCCAGCTCAAGGTGCACAGGAATCTAGTTACCATCTAAAAGGAGATGGCGCGGCGAATACGACTGAGAAGTATGACGAAGCTGGTTTCTGGGTAGGTGCGGTTGCATCTGCGTCAGCTGAAATCACTGAAAGTGTGTTGTTGAAGCTTGGTGCAGGTTATTATATGCGTGATTTTGATGCAAGTAAAAATGACAGTAACGGTGTTCATTTCTTAGTGAGCAGCACTAAGTCTGCAATGAGCATATTTAGTGTGTCTGTAACAATGGCTGCCTAGATATAATTTGCTTAAGGAGGGGTAATGCCCCTCTTTCTACATAATTGCTTTATAAGCGTATTTTAAAAAAGGTTTATTTATAATGGTTAATGTGCATAGTGCAATATAGGTAATGGCTGTAGACAGTGAGCTGTTAGCTGTAATTTTTAATGCGGTACCGAATGATTTTTTAGGCTTGAAATATAGGGAGCCTTTCACAAATAAGGACACCATCTCATCCAATAGCAAATGACAAAGATAACCAAGAATAACTGAGAAGCTGAGTGCAAGGATAATTGGATTTGGGGTATTGCTATAAGTTAAAATGCTTGCAGTTATTAACCCAAGTATAAAAGCCATTGGAATTGAGTGAAAAGCACCTCGATGTACGGTGCAGTGTTTAAATATTGTTTGCAGTAACGGGTAGACTGCTAAACCAGATAGAATTGAAATAAGGCTATCTGTAATAGAGATATAGTGATCTAATCGAAAATGATTGAAGAAAATCAGCATAGTGGTGAGTGAGATAATGGTAAATACAATTTGGGCTGGGACGCCTGTTTGACTATCTATATCCGGTAATATTGCAGAAAATGCAGTTAGGAAAAAGACAGCACGTAAAACCTCGAAAGAATAGTTGCTTAGTAATAGTAAACTACCTGTGTACAGCGTTGCAGCCATGATGCCAAAAATTAAATGTCCCTTAAATCCTGCCATGATTAATCCATGAATCACTATTCATTTATTAAGGCCAGTCTAAAGGACGCTCTTTTAGTCCAGTATAAAACTGCTTTGGACGATATAGTGCAGAGCCACCTTGCCAAGCCTCTTCAATATGCGCAAGCCAACCTGCTGTTCTTGACATTGCAAAAATAACAGTAAATAAATCAGTTGGTATACCGATTGCTTTTAGCGCAAGTCCAGAATAGAAGTCAACATTTGGATATAGATTTCTTTCTTTGAAGTACTCGTCATTGAGTGCTGCTTCTTCAAGTTTTACAGCAATATTAAATAATGGGTCAGTATCATCGTTGTTAGATTTATGAATAACATTTAATGCAAGCTCTCGTAAAATTGAGGCACGAGGATCCATGCCTTTATATACCCTATGTCCAAATCCAAATAGTTTGAAAGGATCATTCTTATCTTTTGCTCTTTCAATAATGCTTGGAATTTCTTCTTCGGTCATTTCAGATAGCATATGTATAACACGTTCATTTGCACCACCATGTAGGGGGCCGGACAATGCAGCAATGGCTGCATTAATGCTGCTTAAGCTCGCAGTGCCTGCAGATGTAACGCTTCTGGCAACAAATGTAGACACAGCCATTTGATGGTCTGCATGCAGTGTTAAAATCATATCTAGAATCTTTATATGGTTTTGATTAATTTCTGCTTGGGTTGCTTGCGTTGATAATAGCATATGTAAGAAATTAGCCGTATACCCAAGACTGTCATCAGGTGCAATAGGGCGCTGACCGATAGCGTGTTTATAAATATGTGCAGTAATGGTAGGCATCTTTGCAATTAAGCGAGTAGCTAATGCCTCTCGGTCTTCTGCAATATTCATATCATAGTTTTCTTCGTAACGAGATGCTAAAGAAGTCATAGCACCTTGCAAAATGACCATTGGATTTGCAGAGCGCTCAAAGCCTTCAATGGTTTCTTCCGTTTGTTTGTCTAAAATTCTATGGGTTTTTACTTCATCAGAGTACGTTTTAAATGCACTTTCATCAGGAAGGTCACCTGTAATTAGCAAATAAGCTGTTTCAAGGAATGTGCAAGATGTTGCTAATTGTTTAACATTGTAGCCTCTATATTGGAGTGCTCCTCGAGCGTTCTCATCACTTTTATTAATTGAGGGTATAATCCTTGTAATCTTTGATTCTGCAACAGCGGTTGAGCGGAGCCCTTCGTCGAGTATTGTAACACCGGTTTCTGCATACAGATTGCTTGCAAAAATATAAGGGTTGCCATGGGCATCCATGATAACAGGAACCTCAAAGCTTCGGATATCGCCATTAGCTTGAGGTAGTTCTAGCTGTGCAGCATTTTTTTTAGCTTCGCTATCAATGGGCACTGGTTGACTCATAAATGTATCCTAAAGTTATCCTATCTACAATATTAACATAAAATTAAGAAAATGTCACCTGAACAATTGTTGTGCAATTCTGGTTAAAGGTTCAGATAAGTCGAATGCTAATATTAATATACGATCTGGGTAGCTGTAATGCGCAATAATTACCCCAGATATTAATCCAAAAAAGTGCCCTTCATATGATGTTAGCATGTCAGCTGGAAATATAGAAAGTAATAAAGTTCCAAAGTAGTACAATAGTACAATTGCGATTACAAGTGTTTGTATGCTAGGGTTGTAGTATCCTTGGTAAAGAAAGTAGCCAAAAAGCGCCATGATTAGACCGCTTGCACCAATGTGGTTGCCTTTTCGTGCAAGTAACCAAACTAGTAAGCCTTCTAGTATAGAGGCTGAAAATATAACAGCTAAACCGTGTGCAACCCCGTCGGTGAACAATGCACCTACCATAATATAAAGTGGAATCGAATTATAAAAAAGGTGGTTAAAATCTGCGTGTAAATAGGGTGAAAAAATTGGTCCTGTGAGTAGTGTGATAGGGTTTCTTGGTATGATGCCTAACATATCTAGTTTGTTGTTTAGTTGTACATTTAATATATGGATTAACCACATGAATCCAACATATACTGTTGCCTCGCCTAGATGGATCTTTAAACTATTTAAAAAAAGGGTGAGTTCATTAATCATGGGAGTCTACTTTGGTGAAATTAATAGGTATGGTAATAATAGAGGTTAATCCGGAAGGTTTTGTGTTTTGAAGCAAAAGTGTTCCATGAAGATGTTGGCATATCTCGTTGACAATGCTGAGGCCGAGCCCAGAACCTGATGCGGTATTTCCGTAAATTCTTGCAAATCGTTTTAAGGCCGTTTCTTTGTGTTTATCAGGAATGCCTTGCCCATGGTCTTCAACTTTAATACTTATGTGTGTTGTATTTGAGTAAATATGGATCAGTATTGTATCATTATCATGTGTGTATTTAATTGCATTATCAATTAAGTTCGTTAAGGCGGTGGTAAGTAATGTGCCACTTGATAGTATATTAGGAAGTTCTTTGTGGTGAAGCTCAAGGCTTATATTGCGTTTCAGTGCTAATGGTACAAGTGGGGCAATAATATTTTGTGCAAGTTCTCCTAGATTTACCCATTGAGAGCTTTCAAGTGAGCTGTGTGATAGCGCTCTACTTAATGTTAAAAGCTGTCGAATAATGTGATCATAGCGTTGAATGCTTTGTTCAACATCTTTGAGTGCTTGTGTCTGCGCATCTGCTGGTAGTCTTGTCGCTATTTGAATTTGTGCTTTCATGGCCGCAAGTGGTGTTTTTAGCTCATGTGCTGCATTAGCTGCAAACTGTTGTTCTCTTTCTAAGGTCGATTTAAGTTGAGACATGAGTCGATTGATTTCGATTACCAGTGGTTTTACTTCTAAGGGTGTATTGATGATCTCAATAGGATTTAGGTTTGAGGGTTCTCTTTTTTTGAGTTGAGACGTTGTGATGCTTAGTGTAGATAAGCTGCGTGATATGATGATATGTAAGGAAAATATAAGAAAAAGGAATGTAAGTAGCAGTACAATAAAGGTATCTGCAATAAACTGTTTTTCATATCCTAGGCGAATATCGTGCCGTTGCATGGTTACAATCTTATACTCAAGATGTGGGATTTCAACACCATATAGTTGCCACTGATGTGATTGGTAGATAACTTTGTCATAGCCAATTTTATTATGAAGAGGAATTGTAGGCGCATTTGGTGAGTGAAGAATCAATTCACCTGTTCTCAAGTCCCATAGTTGAAACTGTGTATTATTAACAAGTCTCTTTAATGTTTTTGCCTGATGTATCTCATTGCCAATCGCCGCACTTGCCTCAATAGGAATATTGTTTATTTTTTGCTGAATATATGCAACTTGCTTGTTGGGGATTCTATGTGTAATAAATGACTCTAGGCTGTGCGCTTCCATTGATAACTCAGCATTAAGATGAAGCTTGATACTATCTTGGCGCAAAAAGAATACCGCAATAATTGCGAGTAGAATAGCAAGTCCAACAATGCTTAATGCATTGATTGTTAAAAAGCGATGAATGGATCGATTCATTATTTGGGCTCGATAATATAGCCCACACCGCGTATTGTTTTAATTTTTAAACTTGTTCCTAGTTTTTTTCGTATTGCATGCATATGAACTTCAATGGTGTTGCTATCAACATCATCTCCCCATCCATATAGTAATTGCGTGATTTGTTGACGACTTATGACGTGTCCTTTATTCTCCATAAGCTTTTGCAAAATTTTAAACTCTTGCCGAGAGAATGCAATGAGTTGGCTGTCTATAATAACAGTATGAGATTTTGTATTTAGAGAAACCGCATCAATGCTGATAGTGTGATCTTTTAAATCAGTGCTTCTTCGTCTGAGTAATGCTGAGATTCTTGAATTCAGAACATCAAAGTCAAAGGGTTTAGTGAGGTAGTCGTCAGCACCAGCATCTAATCCAATAACAATATCTTCATTGCTATCTCTAGCTGTTAATGCAAGAATGGGTGTGTTTATTTGTTTTTTACGAACCAGTTTAATAATTTTGATGCCATCAATTTGGGGTAAGCCTAGGTCTAGTATAGCTAAATCAAATGATTCATTAGATTCCGTGAGTGCATACAGTGCCTCTGGTCCAGTTTTTAGCCAATCAACAGTGTAGCGATAGGTCGTCAATCCTTTTTTTATTGCATTTCCAAGGTCTTGGTCATCTTCTGCAAGTAAAATCCTCATGTTCTTTCCCATATCAGTTTTGTTTATTATAACTTGTAAAGCCATTGTATTACAATACAAATATAATAAGAAAATTAGTTTCTTTTACTTAGGTAGTTGGCATGATATCATGTGGTTGGTGTATGCAAGGAATGGCAATGCTATTTAAAAAACAGTTACTAACCTACTGTATAAAGGATTTTAGGAATGCGAAGCTCGACCATCTCGCAACATATAAGCAGTTTCTAGAGTTGTACTTCCAGCATTTTATTGAAGAAGAATACGTTGTCGATAGCTTGCCATACTTTTCTGAAATTGCAAAATCGCAATTTTTACAGGTTATTAAACACAAGCCTGGTACTGTATCGATCAAGATTGAGAATGTTCAAATCCAGAAAAATTATTTGCAACAGCTTACGCGTGTTTACATTTGCTTTCCAGATACGCCGTTTATTATTGAGTCAATACGCGCTGCATTATCAAATTTAGGCTGCCACATATTACAAAATAATTTAGTGGCTAACTATTCTTTGGTGGAAACAAAAACCAAACGTTTATTTGAGGCTTGTGAGACAGGTGGTGATACCTATGCATGGCTTGACATTGAGATGCATGAAGAAGTCTCAAACCAAGCTTTGAAAAAGGCAATATTAGATGTTATTTCTGATGTTGAGTGCTGCGTTAAAGATTGGCGACGGATGCAGGATTCTTTAAGAAATGTCATATATAGTTGGCGAGATACACCAGAGTGTGTTGCAAGTAGTGAAAGAGTTCAGTCATACATTGCTTTTATGGAGTGGATACTAAAATCATTTACATTCTTGGGCTACCACGGTTATCGTTTGAAGCAAGGCAAAAGAATCGCATTGGGGGATAAATGGGGGTTATCTGCGCAGAAGGGCGCGATACAGTATAGCGTTTGTCATTCTGAAGAGATGCGATTTCCTGAGCAAACAATTGGCGAGCTGTATCCACTTATTTTGATGACACAAACAGAGGATTTGTCTACGGTACATAGAAATACTTACAAAGACATGATTGTATTGCGAGTATATGCGCCGGGTGATAAGCCTGTTTTATTAGAGGAACACTATTTTACTGGTTTGTTAACAGCTGATGCGTATGGAAGTGATCCCAGTAAAATCCCAATGATTAATCAAAAGTATGATGAAGTGCTCGCACTACCTGGTGTTCGGTCTAGGTATTCATTAAGGCGCATGCGATATATTTTTAAATCATTGCCGCGAGAAGAGATTTTTCAGGCAGACATTCAAACACTAGCAAAAACAGTATATGATATTTTGATGTTACAAGAGCGAAGGATTGTAAAAGTTTGTATTAGACGAGATGTATGTCGGCGTTTTTATTCAGTTATGGTGTTCGTACCGAGGAATATATTTACGACGAGGATCCGGATAAAAATTGAAAACTATTTACAGCATGCGCTTCAAGGTCGTGACGTTCAGTATACACCTTTCTTTGCAGAATCCGTGCTAACAAGATTACATTTTATCTTTCGTTGTGATGCGGATAGTGAACAGCAAGTTAGCACTAAAGATATTCAAGCATATTTAACAAGTGTCTGCGAATCTTGGGATGACAATGTATATGGTCTTCTATGTGGCTACATGGGGCAACGTGAGGGCTTTAATATAGCAAAAAAATATATCGCAGCGCTATCTGATCAGTACAGAAATACTTACAATGCTAAAATCGCTGCTACAGACATTATATCTCTTGATGGATTAAACTTGGACAAGCCTGTAGATGCTCGAATACAGAAAGGTGGAAGCAAAAATGTCTTATCATGTCGGTTGTATCAAGTTGTTGAGGATAGCCCAATTGCGCTGGTGACGGTATTTCCCATATTGTCTAACTTTGGATTTGATGTGTTAAGTGAGCAGCACTTTGAGGAGCTAATTGATGATGTTAGGTATAATATCTCAGAGTATCGTTGTAAAATAAAATATTCGACAAAGATTGATATTGCAGAAATAGAAACACAGCTCGTTCAATCAATTACTGGTATTATTACAGGTGAAGAAATTGATGATGGTTTCAATGCTTTATTGGTTTTAGCCGGGTTAAATATTCGAGAAGTTGAGGTTATTAGGGCAATGTGCTCATATCTTCATCAAATTAAATTTCCATTAACTATGCAAAGAGTATCAGATTTCTTTGTTAACTATCCGGGTTTTGCACAATCTTTGATAAAGTTATTTAATGTAAAGTTTCAGCCGAAAATTGCTAAGCGAGATGCACTTATAAAGCGCTATGTAAAGGAAGCATCAAAGTATGCTGATGTTGTTAAAACGAGTGATGATGAACGTATTATTCAATCATTGTTGAGTATATTAAATGCGATCGTACGAACCAATTATTGTTTAACAGACCAAAGCGCATTAGTGTTCAAGATTAATTCAAGTCAAATAATGGATATTCCCAAGCCTGCGCCATTATATGAATTTTTTGTTTATAGTGGACAAGTTATGGGGGTGCACTTAAGGTTTAGTCGAACAGCAAGAGGAGGTATTCGAAATTCGGATCGAATTGATGATGTGCGGCATGAAGTGTTCGAGTTGGCAAAAACGCAACGATTAAAAAATACGCTGATTGTGCCTGATGGGGCTAAAGGCGGGTTTGTTTGCAAACAGCTACATATGTATGACAACCCTTCTGAAGAAATATTGAAATGCTATAAAGTATTTATTCAAACAATGCTGTCTATTGTTGATAATTATGTAGGCGGTAAAATTATAAGGCCATCTAGCATGGTAATATATGATCAAGACGATGCATATTTTGTTGTTGCAGCAGATAAAGGTACCGCAACATTCTCTCCATATGCAAATGCAATTTCATTGGCAAACAATTATTGGTTAGGAGATGCATTTGCATCAGGTGGCAAGCATGGTTATGATCATAAGAAAATGGGCATAACGGCAAAAGGTGCGTGGGAGTCAGTAAAATGGCACTTTATGAGTTTGAATCGTAATGTGTATCAGGAGGAGTTTACTGTCTCAGCTATTGGTGATATGAGTGGTGATGTATTTGGTAATGGTATGTTGTTATCTGATAAAATACGGCTTGTCGCAGCATTTAGCTACGCAGATATATTCATTGACCCAAATCCTGATGCAAAAAATAGTTATCAGGAACGTTTGAGGTTGTTTCAGCTTCCTAAAAGTTCATGGCATGATTACCAAAAAACACTTATTTCATCAGGAGGGGGGGTGTTTTCTCGGCAAGAAAAATATATTGAGCTATCATCTGAGATGAAAAAGTTATTCTCTACCACTAAGTCAAAGATGGAGCCATCCGAAATAATAAAAGAAATCTTGAAATTACCTGTGGATTTATTATGGAATGGTGGGATAGGTGTATATGTAAAGGCTTCTTCCCAAACACATTTTGATGTCATGGATTTTCATAATGATGCTTACCGTATTGATGCAAATGAGTTAAAAGCAAAAGTAGTAGGTGAGGGCGGTAATAATGGTTTTACGCAACTAGCACGTGTTGAATATGCGGCGGCTGGTGGAATGATTAATACAGATTTTATTGATAATTCTGCAGGTGTAAATACATCTGATGTAGAAGTAAATTACAAAATTCTATTCCAATCGATGCTGGGTAAGCATGGGTTTTCATTGCAGAAGCGAAATAGTTTATTAAGTAAATTAACTCACTTAGTGAGTGAAACTGTTTTGCATAATAATTTCTTACAGAATGTACAAATTGATTTGGCATTAGCGGAGTCTAAATATAAAGCAGACCATTATATACGTATGATAGATCGTATGGAGTCATTGGGTCTGTTAGACAGAAAAATTGAGTTTTTGCCAACAAAGCGCGAGTTACAAAACCGTAAAAACATGAATGCTGTGCTTACGAGGCCCGAGTTAGCAGTCGTACTTAGTTATTGTAAAATTGAGCTTTATGCGGGCTTATCTCGATTAAAAATAAGCCATGATACATTGACACATGGATTTTTAAAGCAATATTTTCCAGCGATTCTGACAAAGAAGTATGGTGCTTATATCGATCGTTATATGCTAAAAAATGAATTGATTACAACAGAGCTTACCAATAATGTGATAAGTGAAGCGGGGTTGTTATTTGTATCGCAATTAGCTGATGAATGTGACACAAGTTTAGATAGTATTATTACAGCCTATCTGGTTGTTAGAAAAGTACTTGGCTTAGGCGATATTTATAATACTTTGTATAAGCATGCATCAAGTTGTAATAAAGGGACATTATTATATTTGATAGGATCTATTCAGCGATCAATCTATAAGTCATGTAGATGGCTAATCCGATATCGAGATTTATCAAAGCCAGACAAGTTAATTAAAGAGTTTTCAGGCATGAAGCACGGCTCTGGTCTCATTGCATATTTGCCTAAAAAATATGTACATAGAATGCTTAAGACTGCAAATGAGCTGCAAGACACATCAATGCTTCAGTCAGAAATTGATTTAATTTGCGAGGCAAGATATTTTTATCAGTTATTTGGATTACATGCAGTCTCATCTATTGTGAAGTGTCGTCATAGCTCAACAATACAAGTATACTATCAGATTGCGCACCTGCTAAAGTTTCATAAAGTCAAAGAACGGTTAACTGATCTTAGGTCCACAAGTCGGTGGGAGGCTATTCAGCGTGCATCAATTGATGACGACTTAGGTAGGGTTCTAGAGTTGTTAACACGGACTGTTATACTGTATGCAGAGAAACAAAAAGTAGACCCTGCATCCTCCTTTGAGATATGGTCGAAAGCGCACCAAGATAGCTATATAAATATTAAACGTTCATTTAATGAGATACTTGAATTAAGGAAAGTAGATTACTCAGTGTTTGTAGTAATTTTAAGTCGCATACAGGAAGTATTGGAGTTATGAATAAAATTGACATAAGGCCATTACTTGATATGATGGGTGAATGGGGCTATAGCTCAGCTGGCAGAGCGCTTGCGTGGCACGCAAGAGGCCGGCGGTTCGATCCCGCCTAGCTCCATAGTTTAACTGTGGATTATGATGTCAGTATACGAAATAAATCTACAAGGTAGTGAATTTAACTTGGACCAATACCAACAAAAATTCCTAATTATTGTAAATATTGCTGATGCTTGTGGTTTCGCACCGCAGCTTCAAGCACTTAGTCTGTTAAATCAAGATAGCCAAATACCCTGTCAGGTATTGGCTTTTCCTTCTAATAGTTTTAAGCAGCAGATGAGAGATGCAGGTGAAATGCGATTATGGTGTGAGGTTAGCCAGAAGCTTAGCTTCCCAATATATGATATAATTGAGGTAAATGGCATAAATACACATCCACTATTTAAGTATCTAAAACAGCATGCAAGAGGTTCGGTAAGTCAACAGTGGATTTGTTGGAACTATACTAAATTTGTTATCTCACCAAAAGAGAAAAGCATAAAACGATTTTCGCCTTTTGCAAATATTAATAAAATCAGAAAATATATTGATCGATGTAATGCTTAGGATTGATTATGCATATTGTTCCTGGTATCTTTACCAGGTAAAAAAAATTTAATTCAAAATGAAACAAAACAATGAGCATTTGCCTTATGAGGTAGAGGCAGCGAACATATTGGCTTGTATGTCTCATAGTCTATTTCAGCAACCCAAAAAACACAACTCTAAGGAAAAAGACTCAATAATATATATTGATTTGATGTTAGGAGGCTCTTCGGATTCTGATGTTGTTGAAGTGTTGTCACAAAGTAGTATCTCATATAGTGGCAAGCGACATGCATCGCGTAAAGAATCTGTATCTCAAACAAATATACAAGTTTGCAGCTCGCGAATAAGTCATAATACAAAGAAGCCAAAAACACCAAAAGGTATAAATCCAGCTGCTTCCAAGAAGATAAAACAAAAAGTTAAGCGTGGAAAATATAAAAATTCGAAGAAGGAAAAGATATTGGATACAGTTATTGTAAGTCTGGCTGCTAATTCAGAAATAGGTAATAGCAGTGATTTAGGCTATATTAGCATATTTGAATCTAAAAACAAGGCGAGGCTGCCTGTTTATGAAGTAACACAAATTGATGATTTTTACTTTGAATCGAGTAAATATCGTTTTTGAAAAGCTTCCTAGTCATGTGGTAGCGTATTTTAACATAACTATTGGTTCCATTAAGAGACTTTAGATACGTTATTAGGAATCATACGTCCTCACAACCAAATGCACTCAGGTCTAATTCAGCGGGGTCTCTCAAGATTTGGCTTATATCAATATTATTTACGATGTTCTCTTCTGTAGTTGTTTCAACTGTTGGGGTGTTATAAACACAGGCAGGCAATTGTATGTAATTAAAAAATGCAGCTGGGTTTATGTCGCGGTTATCGACTACTGTGTCACAACAAGCCGTAATCGCCGGTAGGTAAGTGTCAATGTCTGCTTGCGTGATTATGCTAGATGATGGAGTTTGAGCCGCTATGGAAGGTAATTTATTTTTAAGGTCCTGTAGAAGAATGCGGTTTTCTCTTAAAATTGTTTTTAATCTTTTTCCTCGTTGCTCTATTTTAATTATAGAATTTAATAATTTTGTTTTCCTGTATGGCAAGTTAAGTTTGCTTGCAACTTTTTTTAGTACATTCACTTTATGTTTGGTAACTTCCTGTTTGTTTGGAATATGCCCCTTTCTTGTTTTTATCGCAGTAGGGGTCATTGGAATTTCGAATATTGAATTTTGGTTAGAGAATTGAACAGTTTTTTTCATAATTTGTTTTTATTTTTATATTAATTTCGTCCCCTAGGGGATTCGAACCCCTGTTGCCGCCGTGAAAGGGCGGTGTCCTAGGCCTCTAGACGAAGGGGACATCAGAATAAAGCAATATTACAGTGTTTTTTTTGCATTTGCAAGTAAAAAATAGATATAAGGCGCTTGTATTTTTTGTTATACTAATAAGAGTATATAAGTGTTTTAAGGAGCTAAGCATGGATTATGCAGGAAGACGTGTGCTGGTTAATGATATTAATGCTATGTTGGCATTTTATAAAAATATCTTAATGGCTGAGGTGTTAGATGTTTCGGATACATTTGCAGTTATTGCAATAGAGGATGATATTATTGAATTTGTTTTAGGTATAAACTCAGTTGATCAAACTGCTATTGCAATTCAATACACATCAGAAGATGTTTTTAACGATGCATGTGAAAGTGTATTAAAGCACCAAGATGTATCTGTTCGTCTTTTTCGCAATAAAAATACCAGCACCTACAAAGCTGAGCTAAAAGATGTAGAGGGGAATATCATACAGCTATATCACCACCAATTATTTATTTCAATTACTTAGGCGCCTTAACTTTTATTGCAATAGCGTGCACAGGTATGTTGCATACTTGATTGACAATACGCATAATTTTCCGATGTAGCGATATCCGTGATAACCCTGTTTCACCAGCTAAACAAACAGTTAGATAGGCTTTGCTAGCCTGGAATTGTTGATGAGATTGGTGCAGGTGGCTATCATCAGTTAACGCCACATCATCAATATTCAGTGCCTCTTTGAGTTTGGATGTAATTTCTTTGATATTAAGTGTTTTCATTTGGTATAGATTTTGATTCAATATGAAGGATGATAGGGAATAGCAATGCAATGAGTGCAAATATACTATAGAACTTGTATTTCACCCAAACATCTAGTCCAAAATAATAAAATACTTGCAAATTAGCGATAGAGAGCAATATAAATATAGCGGCAATTGACAAGTCAAGTTTATACCAATGATAGTTCGGTGCGGTTAAATCAGCCATCCCTAGGGCTTTTTCTATTAAGCTCGTTTTATATACTTTTTGTGATATAAGTAATGAGCTTGCTGTAAACAAATACATAACTGTCGGTTTCCATACTAAGAAGAGTTCATTACGTGTAAAGAGGGTTAAGCAGCCAAGTGAAATCAATATTAGCTCACTTGTATATGTTTTTAATGGTTTTGGTGTTTGGTAGTAGCCAATGATTAAGAATAAAAATGTGCTTATTACTAAGATGGAGGTTGCTTGAAAGAATCCATAACAGTAATATGTTATAAAAAATAATGTAAGCGGTAGTATTTCTTTAATCTTTCCCATCATGCTTCCTAACTTAAAGGCTATTTATTATAACGTATAGATTAGATTATGGCTAGTTTAGTTATAAAAATTAGGCTATACTACTAGCATTCAGGATGATGATAAGTCGAAGCAATGGACTGGAAGGATATTTTATTAAATAATACACCAACAAATCTATGGTATCAGGCACATGATTGTATGTTGCATGCGCACTACTGGGATCATTCAGATGAGTTTACGTTATTATTTATTCATGGTGCAATTGCTAATAATATATGGTGGCAGCATATTGCAGCTCAAATAAAGAAAGGACAAATATTCTCTGTTGATCTAAGTGGGCATGGTTTAAGCGATTGGGATTCACCTTATACATTATCTAAGCATGCTCACGAAATTGAAACATTAATAGATGCATATGCTAAAGGCCCTGTATACATTATTGGGCACAGTTACGGAGGGGCTGTTGCTGCATTAGCAGCTGCACATAGGCAAGTTGAAAAAGCAGTTATGGTAGATACTCCGTTACATATTGCACTTGACCAGAAAGCACCATCACTTAAATCATATCGTAAGTACGTATATGGTACTCGAGATGAAGCGATTAGTCGTTTTAAACCAATACCTAACCAGCCAATACTAGATCAGGCATTATTGCATATAGTGGCAAACGCATCAATTAAAGAAGAAGGAAGTGGTTTTACGTGGCAGTTTGACCCAGCCTTTCATAAGCGGGATGTAAGCCTGGAAGATCAAGACTTAATAAAGCCAATGCTATCAGACATGAGCTACTGGTATGGTGAATATTCACCGTTTGCAACAGAGTCAACATTAAATAGGGCTAAAGCGTTTGGTTTAAGTCTGGATAGGATTGAGAAATCATATCATGCAGTAATGCTTGATAATCCAAAACAGTTGCTAGAAAAGATTTTAAATATACTATAGTATATCAAATAACAATTAACCGGGGAAATCATGAGAGTTCATGCGTGGCTTGCAAAACATACAACATTATCCAGGCGTAGTGCAGAAGATGCTGTTGCGAGTGGTCGTGTAGAAATTAATCAGGTATTGGCCGTAATCGGTCAGCAGGTTACTAAGAGTGATGTGATTACATTAGATGGAAATATTGTAAGGCACAGAACAATTGATCGTCAATTAATTGCGCTGAATAAACCGGTTGGTTATGTATGCTCACATAAGCCAGAAACGAATCAGTTATCTGTGTTTTCTTTGCTACCAACACTGAAATCAGGGAAATGGATATTAGTGGGGCGATTAGATATAAATACATCTGGGCTACTCTTAGTTACCACTGATGGCACACTTGCAAATGCGCTCGCTCACCCATCTAGTGGCTTTAAGCGTGAGTATTTGGTTCGAGTGAGCAAAACGTTATCGCAAGACGAGATGAGTACCTTGCGATCAGGAGTTATGTTGGATGATGGAATGGCTGCATTTGAAAAAATACAGTTGCACAATAGCCGCTTCAAAGGCATAAACACATGGTATTCAGTGATACTAACTGAAGGGAGAAACCGTATTGTTAGACGTTTAATGGCATCACTTGATGCAAATGTCAGTAGATTAGTGAGAGTTCGTTTTGGGCCAGTTAAACTTGATAAAGCATTAGGTTTAGGGAAGTATCAGCCAATTGATTGTGAATGGATAGATAAATTTTTGAGGAAGTAGTGGTTATATTGATTTTGGGTGGTGTGTCAATTTCTCTTGTTTTTCGATATGTACTGAATTGGCAATCAAGTCAACAAGACTATATACGGTTTACTATATTATGGGTTTTGTATTTAGTGGGCTATTTTTTTATTCATCAGCCAACACCTGAGTTCTCTAAAGACAAACTTATTGCCTCACTTGAATACAAATGTCGTTCTCAAGCAAGTTCTTGTGGACTTAGAGCGAGAATGTTTATTACAGATGGTGAATTTGATAATGCGCTTGAATATATTGAAAAGGGGTTAGATATTGATGAAAATATATATTCCTTATTACAGATGCGGTTAATCGTTTTACTATATAGGAAGGAGTTATTAATACAGGATGATGTTAAACAGTGGTTGATAAGATACCCTAATGATATTTGGGTGCGTCAGGTATATGCTGAGCAGCTCATCAAGCATAATGAACTTCAACTCGCCTATATTGAATATCAGGCGTTATATAATGCATTATCAAGCTTAAACCCCATGCAGAAAAAGGTAGCAGAAACCATTGAGCTTCTACGTAATGATCTAGATGCTAGAAAACTGATATCGAATACGGTAGTATGATATTATGATAATGTTATTCTCGCCAAATTTTTATATTCCTTTTTGTCACAACGTACAAAAGTACATAAGACCTTTACTATATATTTCCATACCAGTATTAACTATATGGGTTTTAATGGCTGTACCGAATGATCAAGCACAAGGCGGTATATTTCGGATAATTTATATTCATGTTCCTATGGCTATTGCTGCGCTAAGTTTATTTATCATTGTTGCAATAATGAGTGCACTGTCGTGGGTATTTCATATTAAAGTTGCTAATTGGATTGCTTCAGTATCTGCAAAAGTTGGTGCATTTTGCACACTCATAACACTGTTATCCGGCGCTTACTGGGGTTATTATACTTGGGGAGACTGGTGGGTTTGGGATGCACGCTTAACATCAATGCTAATGTTATTTTTTATCTATCTTGCCTACATTATAATTGATCAAGCCGCTGAGCGTTATCTGATTTCTAAGCAGGCTTTGCTTGTGGTCTCTGTGATTGGTGTAATAGATATTCCACTTATTCATTACTCAGTCATTTGGTGGCAATCATTACACCAAACGTCAACACTACTTAATTTATCAAATCATACCATGCCTTGGGAAATGTTATGGCCGCTTATAGCATCAATTGCAATGTGTGCACTTGCTATTGTAACATTCATTTCATATGCCATTTTAAAACGTGTAAATAGATATGAATCGTCAGCATCGTAGAAAAATAACATCTATAGTTTATTTAAGTTTTGGTCTTATGTTAGCGGCTTATCTTCTGCTAGATGCCATATCAGATGGTATGCATTTATACCAGTCTCCAAGTGAGTTAGTTAATACGAGTGCTGGTAATGTTTATATTGGGGGGAAAGTATTAGAGGGATCGGTACATCATAAAGAAACGCAATATCAATTTTCAATTACAGATGGTGATAATACGGTTCCTGTCATATACAAAGGAACGCTTCCTGTAATGTTTAAAGAGGGAAAAGATACAGTTATCAGAGGTGAGATGGTTTCTGGGACTGTTAAAGCATATCAAGTCTTAGCAAAGCATGACGAATATTACCAGGTTGAGGAATAATGCATGTTTTCATTAATAGGGCAATTATTGCTGTTATTATCTTTTGTTATGCTTTGGCCCACTGCTTTGTATAATGAAACGATCAAGTCTCGTGCTTTCCTCGTACACTATGTAGCATTAATGTTAAGTTTGCTTACCCTTATTATTGCATTGGCATATAATGACACGTCTATTCTTTACATTACACAACATAGTCATGATAAATTACCAATTAGTTATCGTATTGCGGCATTATATGGCGGTCATAATGGTTCATTGTTACTATTTATTTGTTCCTTAAGTACATGGTGCTACTGCTGTAAATATTACGTAAAAGCGACGTTGTATAAACAATACAGTTACGTTGTATCTGGTTTAATGATATTACTGGTTATCTTCAATAATCCATTTGAAACAATTTCTTTTATTCAGTCATCACAAGGTTTAAACCCATTATTGCAGGATGCTGGCATGATGATTCATCCACCGATACTGTATTTAGGCTATGTCGCAACGATATTGCCTTTTTTAATTTCATTAAGTGTATCAGAGTATAAAGTTATGCATATAAACTTGATGCGGATAGTATTAAAATACTCAATACTCATTTTGACAATTGGTATTGTGCTTGGAAGCTGGTGGGCTTATCGAGTACTGGGATGGGGCGGCTATTGGGGGTGGGACCCTGTAGAAAATGCATCTTTATTGCCATGGATTATGCAAATTACTTTATATCATGCAGTTATATCAAAACATACAATATGGATTCGTCGTCTTTCGATTATGGGGTTTTTGATAACAATTCTTTCAACCATGCTTGTTAGAGGGGGGATGATTGCATCTGTTCATAGTTTTGCTGTGAATAGTAAAGTTTTTTTAGGATTCTTAAGTTATCTAGCTATACTGGTTATCTATAGTGGTTATCACTATTTTACACTAGCCCAAAAGACTCAAGTCACAATAAAGCCTATGTGGTTACAGCATATGATATCATTAGTACTTATTGGAATATTAACATTATCCATAATTTTGCCGATCTTATCTGAAACAATACTTGGAATGCCTATTATTCTTGAAGCATCATTTTTTAAAAAATTAATCATGCCACTTACAATGCTAATGTTTTATGGGATGACTACATATTTAAAAAAAGATCGTATGAGCTATATTTTTGCTATACTAACAACGATTATATATGCTTTTTTTACATATGATTGGGCTAGTGCAATATTAATTGGTGCTGGGGTCGGTGTATTAACGACTTACTTTCAAATAAATACTTGGAATTTGTCGCATACTTCTTTTGTCCTAATGGTTTTTTGTATGGTGCTCAATGCTCACCAATCATACCATATCGATGCTGTGCTTAAAATAAATGATAGTTATTCAGAAGAAGGCGTAAATATATCGCTACTGAATATTAAGGATAATATTACAGATAACTATGTTGAAAAGCAGGCTATGATAAAGATTAATAATACGATATTATATCCAAGTATTCGCTATTTTCCACTGAATGATACTGCAACCGCTAAGGTAGATATGCAATTAAATTCTTATTATGAGTGGTATGTCGTGATGGGCTCGCAATTAGAAGATGGTTATTGGTCTATCCAAGTCTATAAGCAGTACTGGCTTCGCTGGATTTGGTTATTTGCAATTACGACAGCATTAGGTTTTTTTACCAGGAGAACAAATTGAGGAAATTTTTAATTTGGTTATTATTCTACTATACTAGTGCACAATATATTCCTATTCAGTCACTATTAACAATTAAAACCCTCCCTTCTTTTGTTGCGCAAACAGCTGATGGAGAAAGCGTAACGCAAGACATATTAGAAAATGGAGGCGTGGTCGTTTTTTTCCGCTCAACCTGTGGGTATTGCCTACTTGAGTATCCTACGTGGATCAAGATGAAATCACTTCATAAAGATATACCCTTTGTTATGATATTGCACAAACAATCACCAGGTTCTATTAAGCGTTTCTTTTCAAGTCATGATAACCCGTTTGATTATGTCATAGAAGATTCAGGTAATATATTATGGGAGCGGTTTAGAGCTAGATCTACTCCAGAGTCATTTGTATTTGATCAGCATGCAAAATTAATTGGGCACCACGGTTATATTAGGGGTGGTACGGCTGTTTTAGAAGAGCAGCTAAATAGATTATCAAACGCATCAGTGAAGGGGTAGGGTATGACGGGGCGCGTACAAATATTAAGTGGTAAACATGCAAAGCGGTGGATACACTTTAATGAATCAGGCATAGTTAGACCAACAGGGGCTAGAGCACGTAAAGTGCTCTTTGATTGGCTAAGGTTTGATATTAAGGGCAAAACTTGCTTAGACTTATTTTCAGGCTCAGGAATTCTAGCGTTTGAGGCATTGTCACATGGCGCAAAATCTGTTCATTGTATTGATAATGATGTTAATAGTTGTAAAATGATTGAGAGTGAAGCGAAAAGAATTAGTGAGGTGAATATAAGCATACAATGTGCAAATTTACCTAATGTTTCAGTTAAGTCATTTGATATGGTTTTGCTTGATGCACCATTTGATCAGGGAGAGCTGTTTAAAAGAACATTAGCTTGGGTGACTGATGAAAAAATTGTAAATATGGGTGGTAAGATATATATTGAGTCCTCATCTGAAATAACAAGCTTAGAAGGCTTTTACTTGCTTCGATCAAAGCACATAAGCCAGGTATGGATACATTTATTTAAGAGGGTTGAGAGTGAGTGAGTTTATAAAGAGCCAATTAAAAGTTATGAATATTCAAGTTTCTGATAAACAGCTGAAACAATTTGATGGCATGCTTGACCTACTTGCACTTTGGAACGAAAAACATAATTTAACTCGACTGAAAGATAGGCGTGATCAAGAAATATATCATATACTTGATGCGCTATCGGCACTCGAATACTTTAAACATGAAAAAATCATTTTAGACGTAGGGACTGGTGCAGGTTTTCCAGGCATACCGCTTGCGATTATGTATCCAGAGAAGCATTGGCATTTAGCTGACTCAAATGGTAAAAAAACAGCATATTTAAAGCAGTTATTAAAACATATTGGCTTAAACAATGTGTCAGTACATCATACACGGGTTGAGTTAATTGACATTAACCATATTGATTGTGTCACAGCAAGAGCCGTGGCGGATCCAAAAATTTTATTGTCTTTAACAAAACAGCTAAAGATAAAAAAATATTTATTATATGTAGGTCCTAATTGCCCAAATGTAATAAATGGTAAGATAGATAAATTAAATGTTCCATTATCAAGCAAGCAACATTTCATATTGAGTATAGATAGCGCAGCTTAATTACCGATAATTGACTGGATGTAAGCATCTGATAGCCAGTAATTTTAATCCTTGATAAGGATTTTTTTAAAGTATAGTGATTCAGGATGAATCAGTCTAGATATAGTCCTGTATTCCTAGTTTTACTAGATTGGTTGCGTATTGCCATGGCAACAGCTTTCATCTCACCAATTAAGATAACAAGTTTTTTCCCTCGTGTTATTGCTGTATAAAGTAAGTTTCTTTCTAATAATGTAAAATGTTGCATTGCTAATGGTATAATGATTGCCGGGTATTCTGAGCCCTGACTTTTATGAATACTTATTGCATACGCAAGCTGCAACTCATCTAATTCACTAAATAAGTATGTTACAATATTGTCTGAAAAGTCTATAGTGATTTCATTATTATCATTGCAAATATATTTCACATATCCAACATCACCATTAAAAACATCTTTATCATAGTTGTTTTTAGTTTGGATAACTTTATCACCTTGTTTAAACTTGGTGCTAGAAGGTTTTGCATTTATATTTAAGACGGACTGAAGTATTTGGTTGAGATTTTGAGTACCTAATGATCCTTTATGCATCGGGCATAAAAGTTGAACATCATGCAATGGGTCTAAATTAAACCGGTTTGGGATTCGATCAGTAATTAGTTTTTGTATCTTTTGTAGCACGAGTTCAGGGTTAGACTCTGGTATAAAATAAAAATCAGATAATCTATCTTGTTCATTAGGAATAAGCATTTTTCCTTTGTTTACAAGGTGTGCATTTTGAATAATATGTGAGTCTTTTGCTTGTCTAAAGATTTCTGTTAAATGGGCAGTGTTCTCTGGAAACAACGCAATGATATCTTTTAAAATAGCACCGGGACCAACAGACGGGAGTTGGTCAATATCACCTATAATAACAATATTTGTTAGTGGGTCTATGGCATTGAATAGATGTTGTGCTAAAAAAACATCAATCATGGATGCTTCGTCAATAATGACTAGGTCTGCTTTTAAAGGGTTACCCTTATTATGTTGGAACTTTCGTTCAATTGGATCCATTTTTAGTAATCTATGAATCGTTTTTGCTGAACTATTGGTACATGCAGCGAGTTTCTTTGCAGCCCTACCAGTAGGAGCACATAATACGGCTTGAAGCTTTGCTTTTCTTGCTAATTGCAAAATTGTGTTAGTTACAGTCGTTTTACCTACACCAGGTCCTCCAGTTATAATGCCAATTTTACTATCAAGTATTCTAAATATTGCTTGTCTCTGGGAAGGAGATAGCTGAATACCTTTTATTTCATCCATCCACTCCAAGTATTGTTCAGTTGTTTTATGTGACCAAATTGATTGAGAGAACTTTATTGCAGACAAACGTACCTGTATGTTTTTTTCAGCTTGATATACATTCTTTAAATATAGGTTTCCATCGTCTGTTAGATGAAAACAATCTTGTAAGAATGCATCGTGTAGTGACGGAATATTGCTAAGATTAAGTATTTTACAAACTTGCTTGTGTATTTTATCGGTTGGTAAGAAGCAATGGCCTGATTGCATACTTTGTTCTAATATATACTGAAGACCTGCTTGAATCCGTACCTCTGCTTGAAGATCAATACCTGTAGCTTGTGCAATTTGGTCTGCAATTTTGAAACCTATTCCTGCAATATCCTGATAAATTTGATAAGGATTGGTTTGCAAAATATTAAGTGTTTCATCTTGGTAGGTTTGATATATTTTCATTGCTCGCTTTGGACCTACTGCAAAGCGCTGCAAAAACATCATAACCTCATGTGCATTTCGATAGTCCTTCCAATTTTTAACTAGAACATCTAAGCGTTTCTTACCTATGCCTTCTATTGCATATAGTGATTTTGGTTCTTCATCTAATATTTTAAATAACTTAACGCCTGCAAACTTTACGAGTTTTTTAGCAAATCCTTCACCAATTCCTGGAATTATACCAGATGATAGGTAGCGAATAATTCCTATTTCATCTTTCGGTAGAATGGGGGTTATGACATCACAAACAAGTTGTTGGCCGTATTTATTTTCCTCTAATGTACCAGATACTTTTAAAAGCTGTCCTATTTTTATATTAGGCGAAGTACCGACACATGTATGCTTTTTAGAAGACTCAAGTTTTATTTGGAAAACAGTATATCCATTTTCTGGATTTTGAAATATGATTTTATCAATCTGACCTTCAAGTGATAATGTTTGCGTCATAGGTATATACATCAAGATATTAACATTAGTATACGCCGCCATTTTGTATATGCAAGTTTATAATTTAGAGTAGCTAAACCAGACTAACCTACATACTATATATACTCTTATACTTGATAAATCAAAGGCTGATCACAATTATGCTATTAAATTATACTGAGTGATAGGGGAGGGATAACTAGGTAAAAAAAGTATTAAGCCATAATATAGACAAGTAATATTACTGGCTACCTGGTTATTGTTTTCACTTAGATCTTATATTCGTATTATCATATTAAATATTAATAAGGAAGAAAAATTTGTTTCCTAGTATTTGGGATTATAGTAGAATTGCCTATTTAACGATTCTCAAGTGAGTGAGTACGGCTGATAAAACATCATTTAACAGTGTATGCTTGAGAGCATTTACTAATGCTAAGACAATTATATATGGTAATCTATTTATAGGCCACTTAGGCTATTTGTAAGTAAAACAAAACTCATTCTAAAAATACCAAATAGTGTTTGTTGAAATCATTTGAAAAATATATGAAATTGTGTTAAGAAACAGTATAGTTAACATAAAGCAGGATCATAATGAATATAAATTTAGTTCTTGCTGCACAAAATGGCCACATAGATGTTGTTAAAGCAATTCTTGCTTCAAATGTCTCTGTTGATCAGGCAGCAAATGATGACACAACCCCTTTATTTACGGCTGCACTCAATGGACACCTGAATGTTGTTAATGCACTTCTTACTACAGGTGCTAATGTTAATCAGGCGAAAAATACTGGCGCAACCCCGCTATTTGTCGCTGCACAAGAAGGACATCTTGAGATTGTTAATGCACTTCTTGCTTCAAATGCCTCTGTTGATCAGGCTAATCCTCTATTTATAGCTGCACATGAAGGACACCTTGATGTTGTTAATGCAATCCTTCGTGTAGGAGCCGCTATTAATCAGGCTATTAATGATGGCGCAACCCCTTTATTTGTGGCTGCACTCAATGGACACCTGAATGTTGTTAATGCACTCCTTCGTGCAGGAGCCGCTATTAATCAGGCTATTAATGATGGCGCAATCCCTTTATTAGCGGCTGCACTCAATGGACACCTGAATGTTGTTAATGCACTGCTTACTGCAGATGCTAATGTTAATCAGGCGAAAGATAATGGAGTAACCCCGCTATATGTCGCTGCACAAAATGGCCACGTAGATGTTGTTAAAACACTTCTTGCTTCAAAGGCATCTGTTGGTCAAGCGAAAGATAATGGCACAACCCCGCTATTTGTCGCTGCACAAGAAGGGAAGCTATCGGTTGTTAGTATACTTCTTAGTGCTGGTGCTGATGTTAATCAGCCCACTGTTAATGGCGCAACCCCTTTATTGATAGCGGCAGAAAAGGGCTACCTAGATATTGTTAATACACTGCTTACTGCAGATGCTAATGTTAATCAAGCCACTGATGATTACGCAACCCCGTTATGTGCCGCTGTATTCAGTGGTAATGTTGATATTGTTAATGCGCTTATTACTAAAGGTGCAGATGTAGATATTCAGGACAGAAGTAAAAATAGCGTGTTTGATTATGCTGTTGATGACAAAATTAAGAAAACGCTAGCTATAGTAAGTAGTAAGCAAGAGATATTAAATAAGAGTATATACATTGAACCAGATGTCTTCTCTCTTATTGGAGATAGGTTTAGACATATTATATCAAAATCAGATGAGTTTTTATCTATAATGCCTATGATTAATACAGCTATGCTAGCTGTAGAAAGACTATATGGTAATTGTACTACTTCAGATCCAGTTCCACTTTTACCATCTGAGTTATGGTTAAAGATACTTGGCATTGCAGTAAATTTACGAGTTGACTTAAATTGCAAATTAAATATATTCGACAAAAAAGTGAAAATACGTGAAGTTGCTGCAGCAACCCTTGTAAACCCAGTCTTGAAAACTAGAATTTCACACTTCCTATCGCCGGTTTGGACGCTAATGATAGAAGAGAAAAAAGTCGAGTCTATTACTTGCCCTAAAAGATGAAACCCTTATTCAGATATAGTGAGGGAGAAGAATTACATCCCTGCTATATTTTTAAAAACTATTTACAAAAATAATATTAATAGTAAAATTAACATAACTAAAAATGTAAGATACTATGCCAAATATATTGTTGCTATTTATATTACTTGTGCTTTTATTTGCAACACTGTATGTCGTCAACACAAAATATAAGTATACAAAATCAGTTGCTCAATATGATGCTCCTACAGCCAGACATAGTGTCCTGTCAGGACAATACAACGGAAATATGGTTCAAAGAGAATCTTATACACCTAATGCAAGAATGTTGCCTATTATAAGCGCAAAACGTTTACAAGTAGGGAAAGAGACTGAGCACCTGAAGCGTTTTTCAGATCGATTAAATATGGAATGTTTTTATACTTTTTATGCAAACCAGGTAATACATTCTATGATGTTTTTTCACCAAGCTCCAAATTTTTTCTTTAACAAACTTACTTTCACTGCTCCAACGCATGCTATTCATTCTGCACAGCATTCGCTTTTTTCACTACTTGAAAAAGAAGACTGGATTGCTGGGCTTAATCTTTTAAAAAAGTTTGAAAAATATTTATCGTTACTTAGTGTAAAAAGAATACTGATGAGAATAGAAACTTCTAGAGAAAAAGACACTCTTCCAGTATTTGACTTTTTGGCAAAGTGTAGTGCAGACAGCCCAGCTTGTTCTATTTTTACAAGTAAAATAAATAAGCTTATAGATTCCAGTGTAAGAGTAGGATCAGAACTAATAATAGATATAGAAAAATTAGACTTTCCTGCTAACTCGAAGCTAATGACCTGGATAAAGTCAGATAAACCAGTTAGAGAATTTATAGAGGGGCTTATTGTTAATAGAGACTGTGAGCTAAAGGAGCGAGCATTAGACTACGTTATTACTATCATTCATGAAGTTTTAGCGCCATTCGACAATGATAGAACGTTAAAAAGAGGCTCTATCACTGTAATTGGGAAAGCTGGATTAAAATTGAAGTCGCTATTTGATTTAATTGGCATTTATGAGTATGAACTTGATTCTACTAGCTGCGATGTAGACACGATCCCACTACCTTCGACGTGGAGTAACTCTTCCGCAAATACAATTAACTGTATCGCTTCATATGTAACAGAGAGGCAATTACTTCCAAAGCAAAATATTTTTTATAACCGTACTGGCGCATCAAGCCATTACAAAAGATGCAAGTATAGCCAGTTTGGGATAGATGTTGCTCCTGAGAAATTGCCACTTAATAAACAACATATTTTATATGGTAGAACTTACCAGGGGGACTTTTGGTTTAAACTTGAAGAGCATGGATTAGCTGATGCCTCTAGTATTTTAAGTCATGGTTATGATTATGTATGCAGTAAAGTAATTCCTGTTGCAAAAGAACCTAATTATAGAGATTAATGATAAAAAATTTAGTTTATGATTTAATTGAAGCCTACAGTTGTAGTGTAGGTAGAATTATTTCAGTTAATAAGAAGTTTCTCAGCATAAGTTGAGTTCTAGATGATTCAAGCGCATATTCTGAGTTGGCCTCTCTTAATTAATTAATATAGAGAAAAATTTTGAGTAAGCAGCTGGTATATTTTTAAACATAGATCAGTATGCTGAAAAAAGAATGATAGGCAACGGCTGTTCATAAAGAACTCGTTACACTTTTAAATAAATCATTAATATAAATAGTATTTCAATTACCTTCTATGCACTCAAATTAAGCATAAGGTAATAAAGGCAAGAGACAATAAGGTTTAATGGCATTTGTAATGCAGTCCCAGATTTGTGAAATAAGGGGGCTTGATTTGTGCATATAATTCTCGTATGTTTAAACAAAAGGTAACTAAAATTATAAGGAGTGAGCTCTGAATAAGGAAACAATGCTTAAAAAAATAGCCGAAATTCAAAACGGTTCTAATCATAATAAAAATAAAGATCTTTCAGCTCTTTTAACTAAAGCAGCGATAAGTGGTCAAACAGCGACTGCTGAGTTATTGATCGCTCATGGTGCTAAAGTTGATCATATTAATCATTTTGGTTCGACCGCGCTTATGTTTGCTGTAGAGAAAGGTCATACAGAGACCGCTGAGTTATTGATTGATAGTGGTGCTGAAGTTGACAAGGCTGATAATGCTGGCCGGACTGCGCTGATGTTTGCTGCTTACTATGGTCATGCGAATGCTGCTAAGTTGTTGATTGATAGTGGTTATCAAGTTAATCTCGCTGATGTAGATGGCGTAACCGCGCTGATACATGCTTCTTTAAAAGGTCACAAAGAGACTGCTGCATTATTGATTAACAATAATGCTGATTTTAATCATACTGAGAATAATGGTGAGACTGCGCTGATGAATGCTACACAGAATGGTCATACAGAGCTAGTTAAATTATTGTTGAGTCAGAAAGATATCAATGTTAATCAAATCGGAATGTTTGGTGAGACTGCGCTGATGAATGCTACACAGAATGGTCATATAGAGATAGTTACATTATTGTTGAGTCAAAAAGATATTAATGTAACTCAAGCAGAAAAGTTTGGTGAAACCTCATTACATTATGCAGCAAATAAGGGCAACAAAGAGATAGTTGAGAAGATAAGTATTAAAAATCCCAAAAGCCTCTTTGCATGATAGCGCCAGTAATTTATATTACCGGCATTATTCTTGTTGAGTAAATTTTACTATTGTTCAAGCAATAGTATTCAAGTGCAAAGCGGAAGGTCTTGGATACAATTGCTACCTGTGGGAAGTGCATGGCAGGTATTAAGCATAACCGTGGTGGATACTGTTCTTGCTGCTCAATATAGTGCTGATGTTCAGCTGTTTTCATCCCTGTGCTAACTTTTATAATAATTCTCTTTTAATCATTATGTAATTAGTATATTTCAATACTAAACATTATATTTAGGCTGCCTATGCAGTTATATATTATATTCTTTTTGAGTAAATTATTCCTTCTTTAAATATTTACTTTGATATAATTGTATTTATATACTATTGTTAGTATTAATTTTAACATGGATTAAAAAATGCACAGTTATTCATTAGTAAAAAAAGCATTTATTGCAATATTACGCTTTTCAGGCTTAATAGAATTAATTAATACCCCTGATAATACCTTAAATAATACCTTGCAACTCAATCAGTATATCCCATGTACACGTTTAAAGTCTTCAAAAAAACCTCTAACCTTCCCTATTCTCGATCAAACAAATAATGATGAGATATCTTGTGGAAGTATATCTAGCTCTAATATAAAATTACACTATAATGTATTAAGCTGTATGAATGCTCATTTAGAGCCTTATCATGAAATTATCTTTGGTATAGCTGGCGGTAGTAATTATTCATTTGTTCTTCCTGTTAAAACTATTAATCCAGAGGACTCTATTATAGATGTCTCCACTTCTCTATCATCGTGGCGATACCCAGATATTCCTAAACTTCAGCCAAAAAACACTTTATCAAGAAGCGACGAGAAGCTACTTCTATATTGCTTTGATAAGACTGGGATAAATAGCTGTAAACAAAGTTGGATTCAAGCAGCAATATCTATTGATATTCGATACAAAGCATCTAGAAGCTCTATGAAACAGCAAGTATGGACAAAAGAAGTCACTATGGCAGTGGCTAGTAACATGTGCGATTTTAAAAATGGAAGTACACACCAGTTTTATACTGCTATAGACTCTAACGCCCATAGTGAAAGAAGTAAAATATTAATAGCATTATAAAATATGCTTATATTTGCTCGCTTTGCAAGTATGCAATCTTTCAACTCATTAACGCCTTCTATTGCTTTATAAGTGATTAATTATAAAAACTTTTAAGATTGTGATTTAACTTTATCAAAGTGACCTTCATCATCATTTACTTTGATAGCCCTTGTATCTGATCTGAATCAACTAATAGCTCCAATTTATCATGCCACCAATTAATTTATCTGTAATAAATATTTGAGGTGGTGTGCTCATCCCTGCCTTTTTGTACTAATTCTATAATACCTTGATATAACACAAGAACTATGAGAAGTCATAAGTGCTTAGACACCTTTTATAATATTTTTTGACGACTAGACTGTTATGTTATACACATTATCCGTCTAAAGAGACTATAACAAAAACTAACTTAATAGCGAGAGTAGCCATTTTTGTAACTCTCGCTATTAAAATATTAGGTTTAAAATGCTATTTTAGATACCGATGTATTGCCCTCATTTTGTTTTGCCTTTTTTCTACGATGGTTTGGAGTGCTTGTATACTCAAGGTTTTCCATGGGCATTAATACAGAAGATAGCTTGGGGCTTGAATAAGGCGATGATTTATCAACTATTTTGTTAAGTCTGTCAATATATTTTTGCGCATCATTATGCCCAAACGCTAGTAGTTGCTGATAGATGTCGAGTGCTTTATATATGTTTTTTTCAATACCTATAGCATTTTCATACATATGTGCAAGCTGAATAGATGCTTCGTTATGACCAATTTTTGCTGCGTATGCAAAATATGATGCAGCCTCATTGTCTTTTTCACTAGGATGAATCATTTCAGGTGTACGCCCTTCTAGCATTTTAGCCCCAAGAATGTATGCCGATGGTGAGTCAGTCAGTTGCGCTCCTTGTAGGTATGATGCATTTGCTAGTACATTTTCACCCATTTTATCATTTATAATACCTTTCATTCTAAATACTACACCGTATAATCTACCATCGAGTTTATTAAGGATAATTTTGGCTTTACGATAATTTTCTACATGAATGTATTGTGATGCCATTTCAATTAATGGTATGTCTGATTTTAACTGTTCTAACATCTCATTTGTTACTGCGTTGGCCGATGTAATGTATTTATTATAGTACTCTACCGCTAATGCTAGATCTTGTAAGCAGCTATTACCAAGTGCTAAATGTATCGCAGGCATTAAACATAAATTAATCGGATAATGCGTTAACTGCTCAACATAATGCTGATACTCTGCTACTTTCATCTCTGTATTGATTTTCATATTAATTCTCGTTTACTAATTATAGTATCAGTATAAATTAAGCATTCCTTCTTGCAAGAAATATATTAGTTCATAATAATTAGCGTATTTTCTAAGTTAGAAATTAGTATATATTTCATGATACTACTAGATACACCTAAATGAGAATTGTTATAAAATTAATAGTAGTTATGCAGGCTCTATATATTTATATTAAACATCATGAGTATTAGCGGATGTAAATAATGCTTGCCAAAAAGTATAATAAAGCATCATTATATGATTATTATCAGTGTAGAGAATATGTGATGAGAAAATATCAAGTAGCTATTTTTAGACATGCAAAAGCAGATGTTGCACCAAATGAAATGAGTAGGCCATTAACTAATGAGGGTGTTTCTCAAGCACTTAATGTAGCAAAACGCATATTACCCCACTGGCAAATACTTTTATGCTCACCAGCTATTCGAACACAACAAACAGGGCAATATATATCAAATTTAGCGCCAATTGTTATAGAGAGACTATACACAAATCACTCCCCTTTAACGAATGAGATAGAATTACTATATAAGGAGATAATGCCCTATACGCTTAAAGGGCACTGTATGATTATTACACACCAGCCTATTATCCTTCCTTTAATATATTGCTTTACACAAAAACCTAGTATAGATGTCAATCTTAAAACCTGTGAAGGTGCTATTCTGCTAGAAAATGGTAGTATACAGTGGATACAAAGATAATATAGTGATGTAAATCTGTTAATTCACGCAGAGATCCAATGCAACCACGTTTTTGGTGGAACCCACTTTATGTTTTCATAATCAAATATAATTTTACCATTAACCATCGGTATATAGCCTCTTAGCCAACTAGGGATTCCCTTTTGTTGAAGTAACTTCTTATACTTGCCCTTCTCAATTAACGGCTCAACTGTGATTTTTATACCATTAGTATTGATAATATACCCTGAAAGCGCAAGGTCAATAGTGATTAAATCACTAGTAATGGTCTGATAGACAACAGGTAACTCCAATACAGTAATTATATTTCTATAACGCATGACTGATTTACCGTTAATTCTACCAATAGGATATTTATCTTTTTTTGCTGAGCGTAACATCTCAAACAAAGAGAAAGCTTGTGTATGAGATACATCTCCTAGGTTCTTAAATAAAAAACGGTAAAATATTTCATTTTGGATATCTATACTATGCTCAGATAGTTGGTCAAGACATAAAATATGAGGTGATATGCAAGCAGATTGCATCATTGGGAGTAGTAACTCATCAATTATGTTTAATTGTCTCACTAAATGCATTCTTGATGTATTAATACCTTCTTGTACATTGATTAATTGAAGTGCCTTTCTAATGCGATTGCGTGTAAATGCCATTGATGCATTTGTTGAATCATTAATATACTCAATATTATGTTTGTTTGCATAAGCAATAATTAAAGATTTTTTACAATTCAATAATGGCCTGCAAATGGTATATCCCATTATTGTTTTAATACGGTGCATCCCAAGTAACCCTTTTGGTGATGACCCTCTTAGCAAACGAAACAATATCGTTTCTTTTTGATCGTCATGATGGTGTGCTGTTAGCAATATATCTTCTGTCTGCATTAAGGAAAAAATTGCGTTGTACCTCGCATCTCGAGCAGACTCTTCAACACCGATGTCTTTACGACAATCTACCGAAATAGCATGATATGCAAAGTTATAATGATATGTGGTACGTTTTACAAATTCACCCCATACCGCTGCATCAGGATGTAGCTGATGATTAATATATACAACATTAAAATGTTTTATATCCCCAATATCATATAGGGTTTTACAAAGATGCAGAAGCACCATTGAGTCAACACCACCACTAACACCTAACCAAATAGATTTATGGTTTGTGTTTATTAATAAATCTTTTGTGTGTTTTAATAACGCATCCATTGATAAATAACTATAATATACAGAACCTTAACATCCTTGAGTTTAAACATCAAGTAAAACCCAATATATAGTTAAACCGCATAATATATATATTTATATGAATAAGATAGATAAATCTGGTATTTCATAATATTTTAATATAATAATAGTTAGCAATAATGGAAATTCTAAGGATATTATCGTGAAAGAATGGCTAACTATACACAGCACCTCAAAGCGAAGTCTTGTTTTTACAGCTCTTCTAGCATTTTCTTGTATTCTGGGTATCGATATACATACGCCGTCACTGCCAAATATGGTGAATTATTTTGAATCCTCAAATGATGTATTGCAGCTTGCAGTTACATTATTTGTTCTAGGTGCGGGTATGGGGATTTTTGTTTGGGGACCATTAGCAGACCAGTATGGAAGAAAGCCTATACTCATTACAGGTGTGAATATTGTTACACTTAGTACCATTTTGGCAATATTTAGTCATAATATATATTTATTCTTAGGATTAAGGTTTTTACAAGGTGTAGGTAGTGGAGCCGCAATGTGCCTTTGTCGTGTTATTGCAGCAGATTTGTTGGATAAAAAGCAGCTTGCTGTAATAGGTTCTACAATTGGATTAATTACAGGTATGGCGCCTATGCTCGCACCTATAATAGGAGGCTATGTTGAAGAAAGTGTTGGCTGGCAGGGTTCATTTATTATTTATGCGTTAATGACTTCATTATCACTTCTTTTATTCATACAGTACTATACAGAATCATTAGTAGAGCAATCAGAAGAACGAAATATTATACGCCAATACTTACCAGTCTTTAAGCATCGTAAGTTTATGTTATTTGGTATATTACAAGGAACAGTATTAAGTGTTCTGAACTGTTATGCGGTTGTTGCACCTTTTTTAGTGCAAGAGGAAATGGGATTCTCACCTGTGTTTTTTGGATGGCTAAGTGGATACTGTGCAATATGCCAATTACTCAGTAAAGTACTGTCCCCTATTGTTATAAGGCGTTATGGCACAATGAAAATCCACACATTAGGTTGGATACTATTACTGGCTTCCGGCAGTAGTCTTCTTTATAGATACGCGTTTATACCAGAAAACACAAATGTATTTATATTCAGTATTGGGCTAGCATTCTTTAGCATACACTTAATCATTCCATACTTATTTAGTGAAGTCATGTCGTTATCAACCAAAGGAAAAGGTATATTAGGCGCTGGTTTTGCATCTATAGGTATGATTTTTAGTTTTATCTTAAGCTCTATTATTGCACTAATACCTTATGAAGGATCTGGGCTTCTAGGAGGGTATTATATTATATTAGCGATCACTGGGGTGTTATTATCTAGGTTGACCTAAACTATACTCACGATTCATAGCAAGTTTCTCACCACCAATTTCCCACTGAGCCTTGTTTTTTTTTATTGAAATTTCTTTATCATCATCGCTGCATAGGAGAGTCACCTGGATGTTGTGGCGGCGCTTATCGTGCACGACGCAAACGTAGACATTGCGGATAATAACGAAAGGACTGTCTTTCATAGTGACTACCAGGTTAGTGATGAGATAAAAAATACTTTAGCCTTGGTTAGCAGCTCACAGCCCTTAGGAAGCGGTAATAACGCCCAACTATACATAGATCACAAGCTAGGGGAAAGGTTTGTGAGTGGCTTATCGAAATCACGTATCTTTTTAAAAGTGAAAAATCTGATATATACAACTGTACTAAGCTCAGTAAGGCTCTCTGGTTTAGCGAGTGAGCTTCAAGCCGCGCTACCTTGTTTACCAAATGAGCTATGGTTCTACATAATCAGTATAGCAAGCACCTTATGGATAAACACAGAAGGTAAAATGTATTCACATTTCGGGGAGATCAGTGCGTTAATCGTTGCAAACCCAGCCCTTAACTTAGTATAGAATCTCAATCAGTCACTAGCGACTGGAGGCTAACAGGTGGAGGACAGGAGATTAAAGGCATTACTTTCAAAAAAGACAATATTAACAGCAATTAATAAAGAGATTATAAATAGCTAATATTGGCAAGTAGTTTACAAGCGGGAAAAAAACTATCATAATAAAAAATAATATAAATATAGTGAAAATAAAATGCATAAAACAGTAAAAGATAAATATTTACTCCAACTTGCTGTCCGTAAAGGGCTAGTAAAGGTTGTTAATAAACTTATTGCAGCAGGTATTGATGTTAATCAGTCCAGCGAGGATGGAGTAACTCCACTCTTTATCGCTGCACTAATTGGACACATAGAGGTAGTATTGGCGCTTATTGCTGCAAATTCTGATGTTAATCTGGCGGAAAGTAATGGCGTAACCCCACTATTGATCGCTGCATGTAAAGGACATCATGAGGTTGTGGCGGCGCTGATTACAGCTCCAGGCATTATGGTTAATCAGGCGGAAAATAATGGCGTAACCCCACTATTGATCGCTGCATGTAAAGGACAACATGAGGTTGTGGCGGCGCTGATTACAGCTCCAGGCATTATAGTTAATCAGGCGGCTACAGATAATGGCATAACCCCACTATATTCTGCTGCACATCAAGGACACCATGAGGTAGTGGCGGTGCTGATTACCGCTCCAGGGATTATGGTTAATCAAGCGAGAACCGATAGTGGCGCTACCCCACTATATGTCGCTGCACAAAATGGGCACCTAGCGGTTGTGGCGGCGCTGATTGCTGCTCAAGGTATTATGGTTAATCAGGCGCGAACAGACAGTGGCGCAACTCCGCTATATACTGCTGCACAAAATGGACACCAAGAGGTGGTGTCGGCGCTGATTACCGCTCCAGGCATTATGGTTAATCAAGCGAGAACCGATAATGGCATAACCCCACTATATGCTGCTGCACAACAAGGACACCAAGAGGTTGTGGCGGCGCTTATCGTGCACGACGCAAACGTAGACATTGCGGATAATAACGAAAGGACTGTCTTTCATAGTGACTACCAGGTTAGTGATGAGATAAAAAATACTTTAGCCTTGGTTAGCAGCTCACAGCCCTTAGGAAGCGGTAATAACGCCCAACTATACATAGATCACAAGCTAGGGGGAAGGTTTGTGAATGGCTTATCGAAATCACGTATCTTTTTGAAAGTGAAAAATCTGATATATACAACTGTGCTAAGCTCAGTAAGGCTCTCTGGATTAGCGAGTGATCCTCAAGCCGCGCTACCTTTTTTGCCATTCGAGATATGGCTTCACATACTCGATATAGCAAGTACCTTCTGGCTAAATAAAGAGGGCAAAATAGATTCACCTTTAGGGATAGTGAGTGAGGTAGTGGCTGCAAACCCAGCCCTGAACTTTAGTATTAAATCTTCATCATTCCATGGCCAATGGCCACTAACAGCTGCAGGACAGAAGATCGAAAGTATTACTTTTAAAAAAGACAATATTAATAGCAATCAATAAAGAGCTTTTAAGTAGCTAATATTGGCAAGCTATTTACAGGCGGGGGAAAAAGCATCATAATAAAAAATCATATAAATATAGCGAAATTAAAATGCATAAAACAGTAATAGATAAAAAACATTTACTCCAACTCGCTGTCCGTGAAGGGAAAGTAGAGGTTGTTAATAAACTTATTGCAGCAGGTGTTGATGTTAATCTGGCGGAAAGTAATGGCGTAACCCCACTCTTGATCGCTGCATGTAAAGGACATCATGAGGTTGTGGCGGCGCTTATCGTGCACGGCGCAAACGTAGACATTGCGGATAATAACGAAAGGACTGTCTTTCATAGTGACTACCAGGTCAGTGACGAGATAAAAAATACTTTAGCCTTGGTTAGCAGCTCACAGCCCTTAAGAAGCAGTAATAACGCCCAACTATACATAGATCACAAGCTAGGGGAAAGGTTTGTGAATGGCTTATCGAAATCACGTATCTTTTTGAAAGTGAAAAATCTGATATATACAACTGTGCTAAGCTCAGTAAGGCTCTCTGGATTAGCGAGTGAGCCTCAAGCCGCGCTACCTTTTTTACCAAATGAGCTATGGCTTCATATACTCTATATAGCAAGTACCTTCTGGCTAAATAAAGAGGGCAAAATAGATTCACCTTTAGGGATAGTGAGTGAGGTAGTGGCTGCAAACCCAGCCCTGAACTTTAGTATTAAATCTCAATCAGTCACTAGCGACTGGAGGCTAACAGGTGGAGGATAGGAGATTAAAAGTGTCACTTTCAAACAGGGATAGTGGTCTAGAGTTACTGATACGAACAAAAGAAACGATGCGACAACCTATTTTATTGATTAATAACAGCTTATTGGTATAATGGTTCTATGTGTAATTTTCCCCCGTATAAAATAGAGAGAAAGAAATGCCAGAATTAGGAATATGTACAAAAGCAGAAATGAGCCTGCTTATTCAAGAAGCAGTTAGAAATGATGATATTATGAAATATATTTTAGAGAAGGACTTTGATGGGATTGATCATCTTGGAGAAGAGGGATCCACCCTATTATGGGTTGCTGCACAAGATGGCCAAGTAGAAGTCGCTAAGGCACTAATTTTGCATGGAGCAGACATTAACCATCAAGATGCAGAAGGTAGAACCCCTTTATATATTGCCTCTAAAATGGGGCATCTTAATATTGTAGAGTTATTAATTGATAATAACGCTAATATAAAAATTAGTAGTAAATTTAATATTTCCCCACTCTATGTAGCCTGTTCCTATAACAATCTCAGTATTGTAGAGATTCTTATCCCTCATTCAGATATTGATCAAATAAACATTAATGGTTCAACCCCACTATATTCTGCTGCACATCAAGGACACTATGAGGTGGTGTTGGCGCTTATTGCTGCAAATTCTGATGTTAATCTGGCGGCAAATGATGGCGCAACCCCACTTGCTGTCGCTGCATTCTATGGACACCATGATGTTGTGGCGGCGCTGATTACCGCTCCAGGCATTATGGTTAATCAAGCGAGAACCGATGATGGCATAACCCCACTCTATATTGCTGCATATCAAGGACACCTTGATGTTGTGGCGGCGCTGATTACCGCTCCAGGCATTATGGTTAATCAAGCGAGAACCGATAATGGCATAACCCCACTCTATATTGCTGCATATCAAGGACACCATAAGGTTGTGGCGGCGCTGATTACCGCTCCAGGCATTATGGTTAATCAAGCGAGAACCGATGATGGCATAACCCCACTATATGCTGCTGCACAACAAGGGCACCTTGATGTTGTGGCGGCGCTGATTACCGCTCCAGGCATTATGGTTAATCCGGCGTCTACAGATAATGGCATAACTCCACTATATATCGCTGCACAAAACGGACACTCAAATATCGTAGAGGCGCTGATTGCTGCTCAAGGTATTATGGTTAATCAGGCGCGAACAGACAGTGGCGCAACCCCACTCTTTATCGCTGCATGTAATGGACACCATGAGGTTGTGGCGGCGCTGATTGCTGCAGGTGCTGTTGTTAATCACTCCAGGACAGATGGCATAACTCCACTATATATCGCTGCACAAAACGGACACTCAAATATCGTAGAGGTGCTTATTGCTGCAAAGGGTAATATTAATCAGGCCAATGTTAATGGCGCAACCCCACTCTTTATCGCTGCATGTAATGGACACCATGAGGTTGTGGCGGTGCTGATTGCTGCAGGTGCTGTTGTTAATCACTCCAGGACAGATGGCATAACCCCACTCTATATCGCTGCACAAAATGGAGAGAATAAGGTTGTGGCGGCGCTGATTACCGCTCCAGGCATTATGGTTAATCAAGCGAGAACCGATGATGGCATAACCCCACTCTATATTGCTGCATATCAAGGACACCTTGATGTTGTGGCGGCGCTGATTACCGCTCCAGGCATTATGGTTAATCAAGCGAGAACCGATAATGGCATAACCCCACTCTATATTGCTGCATATCAAGGACACCATAAGGTTGTGGCGGCGCTGATTACCGCTCCAGGCATTATGGTTAATCAAGCGAGAACCGATAATGGCGCTACCCCACTATATGCTGCTGCACAACAAGGGCACCTTGATGTTGTGGCGGCGCTGATTACCGCTCCAGGCATTATGGTTAATCCGGCGTCTACAGATAATGGCATAACTCCACTATATATCGCTGCACAAAACGGACACTCAAATATCGTAGAGGTGCTTATTGCTGCAAATGGTAATATTAATCAGGCCAATGTTAATGGCGCAACCCCACTCTTTATCGCTGCATGTAATGGACACCATGAGGTTGTGGCGGCGCTGATTGCTGCCGGTGCTGTTGTTAATCACTCCAGGACAGATGGCATAACTCCACTATATATCGCTGCACAAAACGGACACTCAAATATCGTAGAGGTGCTTATTGCTGCAAAGGGTAATATTAATCAGGCCAATGTTAATGGCGCAACCCCACTCTTTATCGCTGCATGTAATGGACACCTAGCTATTGTTAAGGCGCTTATCGTGTACGGCGCAAACGTAGACATTGCGGATAATGCTGGAAGGACTATCTTTAATCCTTTCTTCAGGGTCAGTGAAGAAATAAAAAATATTGTAGCTTTGGTAAGCAGTTCACAGCCCTTAGGGAGTAGTAATAACGTCCAACTGTACATAGATCACAATTTAGGAGCAAGGCTTGTAAATGCTTTATCCAAATCACCTGCCTTGTTAAAAATAAAACAGATGATCTATGCAGCTGTGCTAATCTCAAAAAGACTCGATAGATTATTAGCAGTTACTCAAAAAACAGAACAAAAGCTGCCTTTTTTAGCACCTGAGCTATGGCAGTTCATACTCAGTATAGCAAGCACCTTATGGCTAAATAAAGAGGGCATAATAGATTCACATTTCGGAGTAGTGAGTCAGATAGTCGTTGAAAACCCAGGCCTTAAATTAAGAATTGAATCTAAATCAAAGCCTAATCAATGGATGCTAACAGGTGCAAGACAGAGGATCGAAAGCATTACTTTCAAAAAAGACAATATTAACAGCAATTAACAAAGAGATTATAAATAGCTAATATTGGCAAGCAGTTTACAAGCGGGAAAAAACTATCATAATAAAAAATAATATAAATATAGTGAAAATAAAATGCATAAAACAGTAAAAGATAAATATTTACTCCAACTTGCTGTCCGTAAAGGGCTAGTAAAGGTTGTTAATAAACATATTGCAGCAAGTATTGATGTTAATCAGTCCAGCGAGGATAGAGTAAATCCACTCTTTATCGTTGCACTAAATGGACACATAGAGGTTGTTCAGGCTCTTTTGAAGAATGAGCGTATTGACCTTAACAAGGCAATGTGTGATGGCGAAACCTCACTATATATCGCTGCACAAAAAGGATACCATGAGGTTGTGGCGGCGCTGATTGCTGCAGGTGCTGTTGTTCATCACTCCAGGACAGATGGCACAACCCCACTCTGATTTAATTGTCGTAGCTTTTAACGTTATGCAATAATCTGTAAAGCAGTTTTGCAGGTTAACATAACAGTTTTTTACGTTTAAACACGAAAGACATGTATTTATAATATGAATAACTTTTATTCCTTATAATATAAAAAGGAGGCAAGGCCCCCTTTCAATAAACACAATAGAGTTTACTTTTGCTCTTTAGATGCTCTATACCTTGCGTCAAAATCAACTGGTGATAAATGCAAAGGTGGATAGCCCGCACTTGCTACCATTGCTGATACTTTTTCACGCGCATATGGATAAATGATACTTGGGCAGAAGCTTTCAATAATTTGTTCTAACTCATTTGCTTCATAACCAACAACATTGAAAACACCTGTGTGAACAGATTTTAGTGTAAATATATCTGTATCTTTAATTTTTACAGCAACGTTAATTACCAAATCAACAACTTTTTTGCCATTTTCCTCAGACGTTTTTACATCTAGGTCTAGATTGGCAGACGGCTGCCATTCTTCTTTTAATAAGTGAACAGGTGTTGTTGCTTTAAAGCTTGACTCTGTTGACCAAATACTTTCAATTACAAATTCTTTATTCGCTGCCATATTTTCCTCCAAAAATTTATGCATTATTTACTTTAAAAGTTCTTGTATCTTACCTGAATCAATCAAAACTTTCAAATCATCATACCCACCAATTAATTTATCTTCAATAAATATTTGAGGTAGTGTTCTCATCCCTGTCTTTTTTACTAATGTAATAATCTTATCTTGATCTGACCCAAGAGGGATCTCCTCATATTTATGGCCAAGCTGTGTTAATAATGACTTTGCTCGATCACAGTAAGGACAATAATCTTTCGTATATACTTTAATCATCTTCAACTCTCCAAATACAGTATTTTGAAATCTTACCAGCATTGGGCTCAAGACCTGCTGATAGCCAATAAGACTTTTGTAAACTTTGAATATGCTCAAAATAACGATATGACTGTACACCATCATTACAGTAACAAAAAACTGGGTATTTCTTCTCAATTAACATTGCAAAAGCATCTGGATCGATCTCTGTGATATCTATACGCTTTGCACCTTTTATATGGCATTCACTATACTGCTCCTGGGTTTGAAAAGAAAATATTTGTATTCGTTTTCTCATGATATCTTTTAAATCTTTTGGCAATAAAACCCCCACTTGAGATTGTGACTTTTCAAGTAAATGGAAGCTAACTACAATTAAAAGTGGTAGCCATACAGCCCACAAATCTAGTATTTTTACAAACATAATATAAACTCAGTATCTACCCATATTGTAACTCAATCATGTAAATATTCAATATTATTAATCATATGAATTGGTTAGTGAGAAAAGTTATCTATACAGTTCATTTAACAGCCTATTCCAGTCATCTATGCTATTTATAAAATACCTTAAAATTTATGATAGAGATGCACTGTTTTACAGTCCACAGTATTTTTTCCATACTAAAGTTTTACCCATACCTTTATATCTGGTGCACTGTTTTTATTAATTACAAAAGACTCAGCAGATATCCCACGTAAACCACTAGCATGAAACTGGCCACCTTTGGTCATTAAAAAATAATATTTGTAATTTAACTACATTCGCTACTATTTCTCATCGTATTGGCTGCTGACGACATTAGCTTTTTAGCGGATCGACTATCTATATCTTCCTCTAATTGCTGCCTTTTAGTAGACCTACTATCTATCTCTACCTCTTCTTTCGATGCCTGGGACTGAATAAACATCAAAGATCCTGATACCTGAGTAGACTCTACCCTATTCAATTTATTATATAGCTCTTCAATTTTATTCCAAATCCTGTCATCTTTTTCTCGTGCAACATTATTTTGTATTGGATATCCTAACTCATATCCTAGGGTTTTATGTTTATCTATACTCTCCCTATCATTGGCACCTCCATTATTTACAAAGATAACTGGATCATTAGTCATAAAGCTCATATATTTAACAAACTGTGCATTAAAAATAGACCCTTCTAACTTTTTATATATGAAGTTTCGCCAGTGCTTTACTAGCCTAGCTATACCCCTGTAGTACCTATTTTTTTCTGCAAGAACAATCGACCATTTAAAATCTGCACCTTTTTCTAATAGAGACTCTATAATATTAGAATACCCATATTGTGCAGCAACAAATAATGGGGTTCGGCCATCATTCATCGGATTATTTATTTCAATTTTATTATCTGCCAACAATGCACTTACAATATCTAAATCTCCCTGATGAATAGCAACCACTAGTGGGCTTATACCGTTATTCATTGCTTTATTTATTTCAACTTTATTATCTGCCAACAATGCTCTTACAATATCTAAATGCCCCTGGTGTGCAGCAATAAATAATGGAGTTCTGCCATCATTCATTGCATTATTAATTTCAATTTCATCACGTCCCAGCAACGCACTTACAACGCCTACATGCCTATTTTGTGCAGCAATATACAATGGGGTTGCTCCAGATTTAATTTCTTGATTAATATTAATTTTGCCATGCGCCAGCAATGCCTTAACAATATCTGAATGCCCCTGGGTTGCAGCAGAAAATAGTGGGGTTTGGCCATCTTCCATAGCTATATTTATTTCAATTTTATCACATTTGAGTAATTCTCTTACAATATCTAAGCGCCCATAATGTGCTGCAATATGTAATGGAGTCTCGCCGCTATTTATTGCTATATTTATTTCAATTTCATCACGTCCTAGCAACGCACTTACAATATCTAAACGCCCATACTGTGCGGCAATATATAATGGAGTTTCGCCGTTATTCGTTATATGATTTATTTTAATTCCATTATATCCTAGCAGCGCAGTTACAATATCTAAGCGCTCATTTTGTGCAGCCATATGTAAAGGAGTAACACCCCTATTCGTTGCTTGATTAATATCAATTTTATTATGCTCCAATAATGCATAAATAATAGAAAGATATCCCTTTAGAACAGCAACATGTAATGGGCATACTCCGTTATACATTGCTTGATTAATTTCAATTTCATCACGTCCTAATAGCTCATTTGCAATGTCTAAACGCTCATAGAATACAGAAACAAGTAATGGGGTTGCGCCATTCATTACTTTATTGATTTCAATTTTATCACATTTGAGTAATTCTCTTACAATATCTAAGCGCCCATAATGTGCTGCAATATGTAATGGAGTTGCACCGCTAATCGTTGCTTGATTGACCTCAATTCCATCACTCTCAAGTAATGAGAGGACAATATCTATTTTTCCATTTACTATAGCAGAAAAGAATTTTTCATTTGCTTCTTTCATAATGGCCTTTTCATTAAAGCTCTCGAAATCATACCATGACTATCAATTATTACTATAATTGAGCATATCGATAGAGTATCAGCTTACACTTTTGTGCCACTGAGTTTTTAAAGATAGCTACTTAGGAAAAAACATATAACCTTTCAAAAAGGATAACCTTTTTGCTAATGTCTCAAAATATATGCATTCGTGCAAATAGCATCTTTCAAATACATAGATATTCTGTATCAAAATTGCGCATCAATCAATTCTTTTTCAATATCACCTTCTAATCAATACGTTTCTGTGGCATATAAACCAATCTCTTGGTTATCCTGTACAAAAGGATACATTCTCTCATCATAACGTTTTAAAGCTGATAGATAATCATCCTCAGATTCTGCCAGTCCACCAGCTAATATATAAAACTCCTATAATCACAAGACTGCTTCCCTGCCCCGACAAAGGTGAGGCACAACAGCCGGCATCTCCAACCAAAACAACTCGATCTTGGCTATCAGTAGTCATTTTAATTTGAGAGATTGAATCAAAACAAAATGGTTTTGCCTACAATAATATTCGATAGCTCCCTATGTAAATATTAAGTCGCTTACACAAATGAAAGGTCTCTCATCTTCTTTCAGCGTAATGCAAAAGAAAATGTCATCGAAAAAATCTTAGCCCCCTGATTCAATAAAGACACTTGCCTTACATTGGAGCATAAGGATCCATGAGCTGAGAAACTATAGGATCTATCATGGTTCTTTGTTCATCCTCTTTACGCCTTTTGTTATCAAAGTATAAGAAAGTGTCATAAGACAAGGTCCTTTTTCTTGGGATAGATTCTGTTTGTACTGAGACTAATGTATTCTCCCGATCTATTGATTGGGATCCCTCATTTCTATAGAAGTCATTGTATATTTTTTGATCCCAATGAAGCTTTGTCTGCCTAAATTTGTGCTGAATATCACAAGGAACATGTGAAAGTTTTTTGTCTTTTGAGATTGCAGCCAGGGCAATGTCTTCGTCTTCTAAAAGCGACGGATGGGCAAAGCGAATAGCCAATAAGTTTGTCGAAAGAGCTTTTAAAACTACTTCTTTATCTTTTTTCAGACTTTCTTGTGCATAATAAAGGGCATAGCCATTTTGATTAACAGCAGCCATCATAATCTCTCGGTCTGCTTTAAACTCAGGGGCAGTATACATTAATGCATAGCTATTTTGTTTCACAGCAGCCATAACAAACTCCTTGTTCTTTAAAAGAAACGGGTCGGCATACCTAAGAAGCGAAGGGTCTGTCGAAAGAGCTTTTAAAACTACTTCTTTATCTTTTTTCAGACTCCCATGTGCATAATAAAGGGCATAGCCATTTTGATTAACAGCAGCCATAACAAACTCCTTGTTCTTTAAAAGAAACGGGTCGGCATACTCAAGAGACGAAGGGGCTGTCGAAAGAGCTTTTAAAACGACTTCTTTATCTTTTTTCAGACTCCTATGTGCATAATAAAGGACACTGCCATTTTGGTTAACAGCAGCCATCATAATCTCTCGGTCTGCTTTGAACTCATCAGCAGTATATATTAATGCACTGCCACTTTGGTTAACAGCAGCCATAACAAACTCCTTGTTCTTTAAAAGAAACGGGTCGGCATACCTAAGAGACGAAGGGGTTGTCGAAAGAGCTTTTAAAACGACTTCTTTATCTTTTTTCAGACTCCCATGTACATAATAGAGGGCATAGCCATTTTGATTAACAGCAGCCATAACAAACTCCTTGTTCTTTAAAAGAAACGGGTCGGCATACTCAAGAGACGAAGGGGCTGTCGAAAGAGCTTTTAAAACGACTTCTTTATCTTTTTTCAGACTCCTATGTGCATAATAAAGGACACTGCCATTTTGGTTAACAGCAGCCATAACAATCTCTCGGTCTGCTTTGAACTCATCAGCAGTAAATATTAATGCACTGCCACTTTGGTTAACAGCAGCCATAACAAACTTTCGGTCAGCTTTAAGATTGGGGGCAGCATACTGTAATGCTTGGCCTTCTTGGCTAACAGCAGCCATCACAATTTCTCGGTCAGATTTTAGGAACTCAGCAGCAGACCCTAATGCCCAGCCATCTTGGCTAACAGCAGCCATCACAATGGCTCGGTCTGCTTTGAACTCAGGAGCACACCGTAATGCGCTGCCACTTTGGTTAACAGCAGCCATAACAAACTTTCGATCAGCTTTAAGATTGGGGGCAGCATACTGTAATGCATCGCCTTCTTGGCTAACAGCAGCCATCACAATCTCTCGGTTTTCTTTAAGATTAGAGGCAGCATGCTCTAATAAACTGCCATCTTGGTTAACAGCAGCCATAACAATCTCTCGGTCTGCTGTAAGATTATGGGCAGCATACGCTAATGCACGGCCGTTTTGGTTAACAGCAGCCATCACAATCTCTCGGTTTTCTTTAAGATTAGAGGCAGCATGCTCTAATAAACTGCCATCTTGGTTAACAGCAGCCATAACAATCTCTCGGTCTGCCCTAAACTTTTGATCAACATGTTTTAATTCGTGCGGAACATTCTTCACTGCAGCCATCACAATCTCTCGGTCTGCTGTAAGCTTAGGGGAAGCAAACACTAATGGCCCTCTATCATCCGTCTCATAATGAGAATTCACTGCAGCTAACACAATCTCTCGGTTTTCTTTAAGATTAGAGGCAGCATACTCTAATAGAAACCCATCAATTTTTATTGCAGCCATCACTACCTCTTTACAACTGCGTGGTGTTATACCTGCCTCTTCTAAAGAGTATGCATTAACATACTTCACTAGAAACAAAAACAAATCCAAATTCTCTCTTAGCGCTTTACCTCCGTTGTCCAATTTATCCTTAAGAGTATCAAAATACACGTAACGCCGTATTAAGCCCGCATGAACCACAGTTAAGAAATTACAAAATACACCAGAATCCAGTCCACCAAAACCTGTCTCCATTTGGATTGCCGTTTGATACCATGAGTGATTTGGGGAAGACTTAAAGTGCTTTGAACTATAGGGGAATAAATGCACCCATAACGCGTTACTACAAACTAATGGCTTAAACCTTTTGCATACCAAGCGTAATTTAGCTAATTGCCCAAAATGATAGTTACTATCAACTAAAAAGATTTTTAGCACGTGTAACAATAAAGTATCTGGCAAACTGTCTATACCTTTTTTTCTCATTATTTCAACCTTTGGCTTTATATATTAATAAACAGTACTATACTACCCCAAAAAACACAAGCTTACCTTCTATGTTTTATCTTTAGATAAGAAGCAATCCATTGGACATTTCATCATTTTGATCATGCCCTACACAAATACTAAGTAGCTTACACAAGCGAAAGATCTCTCATCTTCTTTCAACTTATCGTATATTCTTATACAAAACAGAACCCTCAATCTTAATAAGGATTTCATCTATTAAGGTAAGAAATAGACTCAACCTGTATCTCTTTTATCATTAGCGTCCAAGCAGGCGATAGTAAGTGTAAAATTCTGGGTTTCAAGACCAGGTTTACAAAGGTTTCTGCTTTTATTATTAGCTTAATCTAGCTAAGCTTGCCCCCCCAGAAACAAAAATCTGTTCATATATCTTTTCAATACTTTGACATACCAAGCTTTCATTATGTCGCAAGTCATCACGCATTTGAATATAATGATTAATTTCACTTTCTGCATTTAAGCAGGGTCTCTATTTTGTATATCAGCCATTTGATTAATAATTTGTACTCTACTCATCATGCTCTATTTTATGTAATAAATATATTATATATGGGGAGCAAGAAAAGACAAACCGAACTACTCCAATTGCTAGAAGCTCTCGCTGAAAAAGGGGTGCACATATGGATAGCAACATTTGGGTTATGGCCCAATGCCTGTTTAGCCGTAATGAAACAATTATGTGGCCGGAAGTGACAACTTGCAATCATTTATTCACTGTGACGAGAACACTGCAAACCAACTTACAATACACAACAAACACAAAAATGGCATGCTAAGATATATTAGCCAAAAACACCCTGGAGCAAACATCCTTTTTACTGATGACGATAGAGGAAACCTAAACAATGCTAAACTAGATGGATTTGCCGTAAAGCCCCTAAAATACCCTTCTCCTACATGTACTATGCAATAATTATATAATACAAAAATATGATGTTTGCTTTTATAGGGTATAGCAGCTAAGGTTGAGCAGGCAGCAATACCTTATTTATCTTACCACCATACAACGACTACCTGCGCAAAATAGAAAATATTCAATGCGCCATTTCATCCAATACTTTAGCCTATAACAAGATTGATAGTTGGCACCTATCCGCGTCAGAAAGCCGCGTATTACGAAGTCATTTTAATTTGAGAGATTACATCAAAATAAAAATCGTTACTTTGAGCCATGTAATCTAGAAACTGATTTATTTCCCACCCAAAGTTAGTAAACATTGTTTGTAAAACCTGTTTTTGTTCTTCAACAAGCCTCATCGAGCTGTTATTTAAACGAAACATATAACCCAAAAGCACTTTTTTCTCTTAATGTATATAATGCTATAACCCTAACACTATTATAAAATAATAAGCGACTTTAGCATCTAGTCTGCTATTGATAATCCTAATTAAATTTCACTAAATCTTTTTTAAGGAAGTAATCATTATAAACTTATTTTATAAATGTTTTATATTGTATATTCTATTTAATATCTATTAATGTAATATGAGAAAAAGCATATGAAAAGAAGCCCCACTGCTAACTTAGAAGCACTAATAACTCAGAAACCTCGACTTGAGGTTGAACATAGCAATACTGAGAATTTCACAGCAACACGACATAAAATTCAATCTATACGAAAAAAAGCAAAACTATTATTACTTGAGGGCCATAATGAGATTCGCCTAAGTGCTCTAGGGTATGGTTATCCTGAGCAAATTGAAGAGCAATACTATAAAGCTTACAATAAATTTTGTGAAGCTGCATTTTACGGAAATTCAGATGGCATGCACTGGGCTGTCTGGATTGTAAACAAAGGGTTGGCAGGTCACAAAACCACTGATAAAGCAATATTTTGGTATCGTAAAGGCGTAGAAGCTAGGCATAGTGGTTGTATGAACTGTTTAGGCGTACTTTTAATGGAAAATAATTTTCTTATTTCACACTATAGCCTCATTTCAAAACTGTTCATAAAAGCAAGAGCATTAGGAGACGTTTATGCATCTATAAACCTTGCGCTTATTTATTATGTAAAAGACACAACTTCTTCAAAACATAAAATAGATAGCATACTCAGTGGGCATAATAGAGAATTTACAATTCCAAATCATAAAATTGCAGCAGCTATCATAACTTTTTCTTCTCGTCTCTGGAAAGAATGTTACTTAAAAGAAACCGTAAAAGAGATTGCTTCACATCTTAATGATTTTTCATCATTACTATGCGATCACTTGATTAAACGTGAGGCATGGCATGATATTATTAACATGCTACAGTCTCCCATGAGCAATAATATGAAGCCTCTACACTTTCAAAAACTTCTAAATTCAGTCCCTATCCAACAACTTTTACCGGCTCAAAAAATAGCATTCCAACTTTTTAAAGAGAGGAAATCTATGAAAACAACCATATACCCTCAATTATAATTGGTTTTCTATCTGCGTTATTATTCCTTCAATCTATATCCAAACAATCGCGAATATGTTTTAATACATCAAACTAATAAAAAGAAAAAACATTAAGTGTGTTAAATGCAGGATCTACCAGCAAATACTATGCTGAACTACTAGTACCATCTATTCCAGCTGGACCAACTTTACTATTACTGGGGTTGGCATCTCCTTTCACATTTTTCACATTACGGGCCCTATTCATTGCTCCTGTAATTTTTATCGCTGCTCTACCTTGAATTTTCATCTTTGTTTGCCTTGTTGATGGGTTTAAGGCACTATTAACGATAGCTTGAGCTTCCGACGTTAGACCAAGAGTTTCACAAACGGCTTGGTATTTATCTGATTGCTCAAACTTAAGAATTTCATTAAGAAATTTATCACTCTGTTTAATTGCTTCTTTTAATTCATCAGCATGACTTCCTGGGCTACCTGGATTATCTAATAGCCTATCAACTATCATCTTACTAAATCCAGAAATATTCCTAATATTCTCATTTTCATCATCTAACTTTTTAATATATGCTATTGAGTACTGTGCAAAAAGATCATCTTCTATGGCATCAAATACAGCTGTGCTCATAGAACCGGTCAATTCTTCATCAACATTATTCAAGCTGGTAACAAAGGATATAAATCCTTCATCAAGTTTACTGCTACTAATCTTGCCCATTAGACTCACTTTCTCATTATCTGGAACGACAGTGTTACGCATCCGTAACACCAACTCCAAATGCTTACAATCACAAGTTTTAGCTTCTTTCATCAATAAGAAAACACTATGTAATATTCTGAGATTTTTATTTTCACGACCTACCTTGAATAGATCAGAAAGCAGGTCAGGAGAAGATCTCAATGTCTCATAGGTACAAATAGGACTTTCTATAACCGATAATATAACAGGTATGTTTATTTCAGTAGCACGAAGGGCAGAATTTAAAGAAGAATTTATATGATTATCTAAGCTAACATCAGGGAATATTGTTTTAATAGATTCCAATGCGTGTACGTTTTGTAAATTATTCAAACGAATACTTTTAATTAGAAATTCATATTGAGGTCTATGTCTTCTAGAGCTTTTTTGATCAAAAGCATTTAGAAATTCAATATCATTCCTTTCAATAGCTGCTAAGACAGTAATAGGAAGTATGCGATTCATTTTTTCTTTATAGGGTCGAGACTCATCATTATCTAGACATATTTCTTTCAGCCTTACAAAGGTTACGTCTGAAATATCCTTGGTATTATTAATAGCAAACTGTTTAGAATCTACTATATCCAAAGCATTATCTATATGCACCCTACACATGTCGTGATTAATCTCTCTCAACCCCACTTGGTTAAATTGATCTTGTCCTTTACGTGCTATAATCTGATTAGAAATTAGTCTTTCATCTATTGTCAAATAAGGTATTGTCAGAACCGATTTACCATCAGGAAGAATTCTTTGCAATGCTTGTACTGAAGCATTAAGTCGATTCTTTACAATTGTTTGTATATGCACTAGGTATTTCTTATCTTTAGATAAATTGCCTCTCATAGTCTCATTAGCTCCAAGCTGGTGCCACGTTTTGTCAATCGGGTTATTTTCTTTGGGTTTGTATCCACAGTTATCTATAGTCGGTGGTTGAGATTCTAACGCAAATTTCATGCACTCAGTTTTTAATGAAATCATAAGTGATTCAATTGCAGAATCTATGTCATCATTAATATTAAAATCTCCATCGCTGATCTCTTGCGCTGTATATTCAAAACTACTGGCCATAAGTGCTTCTGGCAAAGTATTGTTATAAAAATGCTCCCTGACTGTTTTATCAAAGAGTGAACTTATTGCTGGAAAGCCCATTGTTTCAACATATGATTTTAACTCAGGATACACTCCTCCCTTCTTTATATAACCATTTAGCGTAACAAAACGGCCATTCTCAAGTTCTGCCTTACATGACGACTTTATTCCTTTTTTGATATGTTTGTTTATTTCTGTAACTTTTTCTTCAACTTTAGCTTCAATTGCTTCTTTCGTTGCAGCATCAGACTCAGGTAAACTTTCTTTAAGTTCTTTTGCTTCGGTAACTAATTTAAGAATCTCATTGTTCTCTCCCTTTTTAAACCTATCAACTGCACCTGTCTCCTTCTCCAGCCCTGTTAAAATACGGAGAGTAATAATGCTTAGTAGTATAGTAGATGGGGTATTATCACGGTTTAAAAATGCATTTAGATATTCTAAATGGTAATCTTTCAATGCCTCTATTCCAGTATTTAGGTGCATTACTGTATCATTCGCTGCTTTCTAACAGGTTCTCAAATAAAATAACAAACGGTGATCCAGAATTTAGCTCTTTTTCTTCCTGTTCTTCTCTCTCTGCTTCTTTTACTAAAAGATCATGAAATTGTACAATCTCTTCAACACCTGAATCATTCTTGCCGTATGCTATATCCCCTTCTTTCAGAACGCTGATGAGATATTTTACTTGTGTTTTCTGATCTTCACGTTTTCTTTTATTAGCCTCTTTTACTGTAAGATCATCGATAGTTTCACCAGTATAGTCCCACTCGCCATTATCAATTCTTTCTAACAAATCATCAAAAACTGGTTTTAAATACTTTTGAAGATAGTCTTCTTTCTTAATCTCCTCATCTCTCTCATCATTTCCATATATCTTTGCATATGACTTATCTGACTTATTCAAGAATGCTCTGCCTTGTTGCATTTTATCCGGGTTTTCATTTGAAAAATTATGAATTGCCATGGCATCGCCACCATAAGTATGTTCTCGTAAATTAAAGGTAGATATCCCATCGTTTATAAGAGCGGCTAAAAGGTTATTGCTTCTCATATCATTTCTCGTATATAACTCTTTTTTATAGCCTGAAAAAATATATTGTCAGAATTATCAATTTTTTGAGCCATATATACTTTGAAAAATATTTCCATGTTGCCGAAATAAACTCTATAATAAAAGTATGTTTCAGAGCAGGAGCAATAAAATATTCTTAGTCTCTGTTAACTATCTCCATATACCGAATTTTTGATGGTTATCATATAAACAGCACAAATAGTGGCATAAAAAAGTATTGACGCTTAAGGGGATAATCGCCCCACCTCTACTTTCTATTGATTATCAACTAGTTTTATTCCCTGACGAATGTATTATCTGCAAAGACTTAGTATCTGATTTTTGATGTTGTTTGTTCGGTTTTAGATCATCAGGTAAATTTTGGCACAACCAT
>Ga0099797_100020_pt1 | contig 76178 bp, 45 predicted proteins | sample Uncmet_Sort48C_1_FD_89871 | JGI IMG/M metagenome (GOLD analysis project Ga0099797, IMG submission 89871) | Marine eukaryotic communities from CALCOFI LINE 67, Pacific Ocean - C012_Sort48C_1 | ecosystem: Environmental > Aquatic > Marine > Oceanic | place: Pacific Ocean: Monterey Bay | collected...
TTTACGTGATTTTACGCTGAATCTTCAAATATTTATAAATATACTTAGATGATATGGGTTTGTGCAGGTTTTTTTTTTAATATTGAGTATTTTTAAAATACTCGCTATATAAATCAAATGCTGCAGGAGACATATGCACCAACGTATTGCTACGGGAACCGTAAACGTTGTTGTACGCGTGGAGTGAGACGAAAATAAATTAGCAAAAAAAGACCCCTCTTTTTTTTATTATTATTTTTTTTTTTTCTGCCTCACCATTGACACCTGCTATGTGCTTGGTAATATTTATTATTATTATTATTATATATATTAATATTATTTATTATTATTATTATTTATTTATTATATATTATTATTTTTTTTTTTTTTTTAGCGCCAACAACAACGAAACCTATGCCATTTAACCACCGTGATTTCTCAAGCAGCTACCAATGATGAAACAAACGTGACAGAATAATACGCCTAAGCGACTGTTTTATTTAATCAATTTTCAATACGCGAATAAATTCACAATGAATGTTAAACATGGGGCATATTTATTATTGTTTTTGACCATAAATCTTATGCTGGAATATGCACTTGCTATTGATATTTTTGCTGAAGTACAAAAAGATTCAATGGCTGGCATAAAACAGGCACTTACAGAAAACCCAAAAATAATAAATTCTCGTGGCCCTGGCGAACAAACACCATTGATGCATGCGGTGTTGCAAGGTAAAGTTAAAGCTGTTAAATATTTGTTAAAAAAAGGAGCAGATGTCACAATAGGTGAGAAAGACGGTTATACACGTAAGTTGTACCATATTATTAATAACATCATCAAAAGACTATATTTTTGAAAATATTTGTTGTTATTTATTATATTTATAATATATAAAAATTAAAATCATATTATATTTTCTTATTTATCAAAAATAAATATCTAACCTACGCAATATATCTCTCGTATTATATGTAAGCTATGCATGGTGCTGGATTTCAAGGAAGGGCAGAAATAGGGCAATTATTGATTGCGCATGGTATTAATCCAAGTGACAAACACACAGATGGATTCCAACCTATTCAACGAGCATGTTGGGGGCGCGAGCCACGGCATACCGAAACAGTCAAAATGTTTTTATTGAATAATGTATGGAATGCAGATATACACAAGTCATGTTTGACGTCGCCAAATGCTGCAACAAAGCGATTGATAGAACAACACGCAGCAAGTAAAATGGGCGAAGAATTGTAAAAAACAGTTTAAATTTACTGTGTCCAATATTTTATAAAACACTAAAAAATTAATAACTTAAAACTTTATTTTATATATTATGCACTTACTCGATATTAATATACGTAGAGAATTAAAATAATTTATGATTTTATAAGTAACACGTACAAATTCCTACACTCTAAAAGAATAAAGTTGCCGTAAAATTTAACTATCTCACTATAAAGTGTTAATAAATCTTCTCAAAAGAAATATTAATAGAGGTAGATAGGTCAGCCTTCTGATGAAGATGATATAAAGTTCTCTGAATAAGATGGAGGATTAAAAATTATTCTACGAGTAACAGTATGTATGATTATTAATCAAAGGTAATATGATAAGTTATCAATATATATGCCAAGTTAAGTTTTTTAAAAAAAGAATAAGATAAAATACCAAAGGTATACTTCGTATATGATATGACATATGACATATGACACATATTATGATATGACATTACGACGTATGATATAAATATAAAAATTTTATTATTATGTTTTAATAAACCATTAAATTAAAATTTTAAAAAAATATAAGTTTTAAAAAAAATAAATGAGTAAGAATGTACATATTATACATAATACATAATATATTGAACACGTACCAACTCGAAGAATCCTCTCTGGGAGGCAAAAATACAACCAATAGTATTACTTACTAGATGTTAAAATAATAAGCGTGTTACTATATCTTGTATATTGGTTATGTCAAGATATTTGTATTATTATAACATATCATATTTCTCGTGCCATTTTAAACACGTAAAACTTGAATTCTATCACCAAACGCTATACTAACCCAATCCGGTTGCGATGCGCTCCACTTCAATTGATTAATTTCACCTTCTGCACCATATGCTAATATGGGATCTTCAATTGGCTTTGGAATATGCGACAAATCCCAAATCAATGCTTTACTATCATCCCCAACTGTACATATATGACAACTACTATGTGGTGCCCATTCCATTGCATTTACACATGCTGCATGTCCATTTAATTTTGCAACTGGAGTAGACGGTATACGAACGTCTAATATTAATGTTTCGTTGTCATCTAATAACAGAGTTGCTAAATAATTAGGATCTTGTTTGTTCCATGCTAACCTTAATAACGAACGAGATTTTTTATCCTCATAGATGATGGTTGAATGCTCTAAGCTTCTTAAATCAAACATACGTACGCTACCATCTGCACCAACACTCCCAAATATATCCTTACCACGGGTAAATGCAACATCATATACTTCTTTATCATGTGCTATTAATTGTGTTTTTGCAACATTTTTTTCAATATCCCAAATCGTGCAGGTTGTATCGATACTTGAAGTAACAATCATATTCCGATCAGTTTCATTCCAATCAAATGCTGTTAATGGCGCACAATATTCGCTGTTTTTACTGTTATTTAATAAACTTGATTGATGTACTTTATTAGTTTTACTATCAATTTCCCATATACGCAAATAATCCCCAGTTGTAGCTAATATATCTCTTTCACCATTTTCTGGTTTTGGTAACCACATAATTTTAGTTGTTGGATATGGGTGGTCAAAGCTACCAGTAACGGTAAACTTTTCATCATTCCCGTCTTTTATTAATTGTATGATTTCAACTTTATTTGTATATTCTTCGATAAAAGAACCTACTGCTAAACGAAATGGTCTATCTTTTCTTGCGCTCCACCCTAGACCATACACCGGGTGGGGTGCATGATAATCGTATATTTCTTTTTGAGTACTTTTTGAATTATTTTCCGTTGCCATGATTATTATCACGCAAAAAAAGATTGTTTCAATTATGTATAGGTTGTACCAACAATGTTCTGTCTTTCCAATGTGGTCACTACAATTCAGGAGAGTAAGGCGTGATAAGGGAGGGAGTTATAGTTAAAAGCCTTTTACTTTGTGACTGGTCTATAGCGGGGATATTTCTGGAGGATTTTTCTTTATTATTATTATTATTATTATTATCCTCGATATCTTTAGCTATGGCCATACTATACCCGGAGTAATAACTACATGTATAATATTGAGGTCAATTAAATGTAATTATGATGACACAGCATTACAGTTTATTCCATGCAATTTCTTAGTCACACTCCTTAAGTGGCGAATTACAAGCAGATACAAAAGAATATACACATATTTGTTTTGCCATCAGAATTAAGGATTCTATTAGCATATACACAGCACTACAGATGATTGAATCCTTGCCAATAGTAGGGGGACCAAATTATTTCCTTTTCTTCTCGTCTTGCTCCGTAACAATGAATCGCTATCAAAGCGACGCTATTCCAAATTAACTTTCACTAATTGAAAGACACCAATAGGAGAGTATAATTAGAGAACACCTATCCAGGACCCTATATACTAAACCCCTCTGGTATCCATTAATAACGATAATTAAAGAAATGCCTTTGTTAGCCGTTGTCATATTTATTTTTTAAATATTTTTCATTTTTTTGCTTATATAGGTAGAATAGGCTTGTGAAAGTTAATAATATTTTTTAATTTATTTATCTTACTCATACTGTGTAGTGCTTCACTTGTTTTTTGTTGTTGTAAAAAAATAATAATACATTTTATTATTATTATTTATTATTATAATATTTATAATAATTGAAATTTATTATTATATATATTATTTATTTTATTAAAACAACATCACATCATTGTGTTTTTCCATTTTTTATACAATAAGTGCACTCTTACCTCTTTCAGGAGGCATTGATGGTACAGATATATCGAACTATTAATTGGATGCAAAAATAAGTGCTTTAGTTTTACTATAATATATATATACACACACATTTAGGCAATACGCGCACGTTCGTCGCCAACCTATTACAATGATGAACTTTGTCAACAATGATGCTCTAAATAACCACCATCACCAGCATAACTTTGAAAAAGTAAAAGTACGAAATGAACAGGATATTAATATGCTTCGAAGAGCCTTTCAAAATATATATCAAGAAAAGTTAAGAGACCTGTTGAAAAATCAAGCTGTAGAGCCAAAAATTCGAACGGCGTATATATTACGTTTGTCGCAGCTAGAGAATAGCCTTTTTGAAAACGTCAAAAAACATATTAATATCATAAAAGAAGAGACTGCGCACACAAACAAAACGACGGCAACAAGTACCGGAAGCGGTGATATACCAAAATCTCCTATTCTTGAAAGATTTGATAAGAATCTAAAACGCTCAGTCGATGCATTGGAAGCAAAGCTATTAGTGTTAGCAAAAGATGTACAAAATATGAGACAATCAATTTCAAAAAAAGCCGTTAAAGTCCATAGCTTAGCCGATGAACTGGAAGGAAATGATTGCTTTGATGAAAATGGTGAACTAATTTTATCCGAAGATGAAAAATCATCGTTAAGTATAGATGAAAAAGAAAATGGAAATGCTTCATCCACGGCACAAATATTTAATAAAGAAATTTACAATTCATTAAAACGTAAAGTATCTCTAATCAATCAAGCAGTCGAAGATTTATCAGAGGGCATGCCAACAATATTGGCTAATGCATATCATGATTTAAAAACTGCTGAGCAAGTCTTAAAAGCACCGCTAAGTAGTGTTGATATTGCTATGCAAACAAATTTAGTAACTAAAAATGATATGAATAAGATTAATCAACATAATATTCTTGGTGCACAAAAGAAGAAAAAGAAGCGAAAATTGATCGCTAAAGGGGACAATAACGATACTAATGAGGGAAATAGCACTGTTAGTCTTAATAGCGATACGATACTTTCAAATACGAGTAGTATTACCAGTCCACGTACCAATTTAAAAGATCTCCTTTTACGAAGTTAATAACATAAAACCTTGTGCACCGTTTCTCTCGTTGTGTGGCGCGTGCGGGTGTTTTTAAAATTTAAAATGTGTGCGTACTCGTATTTTTTTAAAATAAAAATTTAGTGTACACAAAATGTATTTTTTTTAAAAAAACACGAATTACTTCCTTATGCATATTTGTACACTATCCAAATTAAAGTTACTTTTCTAAAAATTATCTCCTTTTATATTTTATAAAAATTAAACTTAAATGATATATATAATTAATTCTTTACTCATTTTAATATATGATAAAACTTATTAAAGGCTATATCAATAAACTTTTAATTCTTCGCTTTTTTTTTGCCCGGTTTATCCGCATTAACGTCAGCATCATTTTCGTCCTCACTTCTAGGACGCTTGTTACTATCTTTGGTAGCATTTTTACCTTCTTTATCTCCTTCGGCATCGTTCAATTCATTTGCGCCACTCCCACCCACTTCATCAGTTTCTCCTTTCTCTTCTATGCTTTGTCCTTGTTCTTTTTGTATCACTCCCCCCTTATCGTTTTGCTCTTTTTCTGTTGCAGTAGAAGTTAATAATGTTTCATTTGGTTTGATATCGTCTGCATTGGTACTATCTTGTAGCTTCCCAACATTCTCCCCCTTATCAACACTTTCTTTGTCACTATTTTCATCATTGGTATCTTCTGTATCTGCATGGGCATTTGCTGATTCCAATTCTTTACTTTCTTTTTCCGTGATTTTGTTTTTTGTTACATTTTGCTCCACTCCATCATTTTTATCAGATTTGGAAACTGCATTAATATCATATTCTTGGGCATTATTAGTAATATCTTTTGAACTTGTATCACTAGCCATTGTCACGTCCTTGTCACTATCTTTTTCTTCTTGTTCTTTTTGCTCGTGTTCTCCTTCCCCATCACCATCAACTGTTACAGTTGTTACAACTGTAAACACATCTTCTTTCCCATCAACGTCAGATGTTGTTTCGTTTTCTTCAATAGTACCATTAGTTTCCCCTTTTATAGTATTTAGTTGTTGTTGTTGTTGTTGTTGTTGCTGCTGCTGCTGTTGCAGTCGTAACTGTTGCTGTTGTGCTAATGCAACTTGCAACTGGTACTGACGCTGTTGGGCCAATAATTGTAATTGACGTTGTTGTATTTGTTGCTGCATCATCTGTTGGCGTTGCTGTTCTAACAGCTGTTGTCGTTGTAGTTGCTGTAGTTGCTGCTGTTTTTTATGTTTGGCTTGCTGGATTGATTTTTTCTCCGCTTCTTCATGTGCCTGGTATTGTGGAAATCCGCCAGTACCAATACTTTCTTTAATATCTTCAATGTCAGAATCATCCAATAAGTCATTACTATCATTGTAATTGGGACTTCGTGGATCGACAGAAGTATCGCCATATGTAATATATTTCCAAACTCGCTGGCATTCATGGGGCATCCAGTTTAAGCGCAATGGAAAAGTATATAAAATTTTAGAAACTTGCATCCAATCAATACGTTCTACTCGCTCATCATTTGCAATATTTGTTTCCGTTTTTCCATCCATATATTTCCATACGGCATGGCAAAATTGCAATACATGTGCTATTGGGTATTTTCCTAGTATTGGGTCTTCTACTGCATCTGCAGCATTCCAACGTGCTTTACTTTTCTCCACGGCATGTGACAATTCCTTCATTTTCTTTTGCGACTTTTGATCAAACTCAGCTTTTTCTGCTGCTGTCATTTCCCTCCATCGTTGCTTTGCCATTTGCTCTAATTTGTCTTTACTAGGCCCTTTATCTTTTTTTTTATTATTATTGGACAATTCTAACACACGCGCCACTGCTTCTTTCGCTGCATGAGATTTTAATTCTTCCATATTTTCTGGAATTTCTTTGTCTGAATAAGATTCTACTAATTTTTTTATTGCATTACTTGCAGCTTCTTTTGCCTGCATTTGTTGTTCCCGTTCAGAATGCTGCTTTAATTCAAGTCGTATTTTTTTGTTAAATACCCGTTTAAAAAAAGCAAACGCGGAATATTTTGCTTGTAGATCTTGTGCCCTTTTCTGTTGTGCTAGTGGGCTATCTTGCCCCGCCTGCTGCTGAAGTTTAAACTCTTGAACTGAACCATGCTGTGCTTCCCATGCTTCCTTCTCAGCTTTTGCTTTATCCATCCATACTTTTCTATCTTCTGGTAAAAGTGATTTCCAACGTCTAGCAATTTCTTTTGAGATGTCGCCAAAATCTAAATTTGGATGATTTTTTTTGATATCCTCGTTTTGTGCTGAACGAAAAATTACAAAACATGTTCGCGGTAATTTTATTTTCTTTTTTTTAGCATTAATGTTGCTACTACTACTACTACCAATACTACTATCAATACCATTATGTAGACCTGCAGATTGCAAATTCCGTTTCGGTTGTTGTTGAGGACCATCCATTTGCATCATCATAATATTCGCTTGTTGTTGTCGCAGTAATTCATTTTGATATTGTGCAAACTTGCCCTCAACTTTGGACATGATGATGTTTTAATTATATATATATATATATAAGTCAACTATATAAGTATAGATAAAAAATAAGATGTATCCCTAGGAATGAATATGTATGAATTCTATTTTGTCAAGTGTTGTCACAAGAAAGGAGCATCGAATAGTACGTGTGGATAATATTACACCCATGTATTTTGTCCAATACATACTACTACATATTATTATTATTATTATTATCATCATATTATTATTGTATAGTAGTAATCAATCATATATACAACACACTAAAATTATCTATAATAAATATAATAATAAAATAATAATAAAATAAAATAAAATATAATAAGTTATAATTTAATAATAATATTATTATTGCCTGTGTATGTAAATTAAAATATATGGATAGTAATAATTAATGCAAAAAAATGCAGTATAAATAATATATTGAAATTAATAATAAATGTGCCGCCTCTCCTGTATCTATCATAGTTAGGGTTGGCGTACCTTAACCGGATTGGCGTATCCTATATAGTGTAAACACTATCAAGATACAACGGGTACCAATCTCTTACGACCATGTACTACAATTGCGACGTAGTAGTAGAAGCCCTTAATTTCAACTTCGTCCTCTTCTCACCACAACCATCGCTTGGACGGGAGTTGCTCCTACCACTGATAGAGAAGCATCTTGTTTTATGACAATGGTATGTACATAGTACGAGAGTGATAACTAGGGATAATAATGGATTAATAATTTCAATAATTAATAAATAATATTTTTTTTATTATATTACTTGTTGTTGTGGTGATGTGCATTAATTATTATTATTATTATTAATAAAAATAATAGTACCTGGTAATATAATAACATAGTAGTATAATTATATATTAATAAAAAAAAATATACTAATTGTAATAATAATAATAATATATAATAATAACCTGGTAATTATAATATCTGCATGCATATTATCATAAAAAAAAACTGTGAAACAAAAGTGCAATAGCTCCTCGCCGAAGTAGATTACAGAAATTGCGCGCTGCATGAATTTGCAACATAACAAACACGCCTTTCTTAACTGGCAAAAAAACTGTATCATATTTAGTATTGTATTTGCAACACAGTAGTATATATTATAAGATATGAGTACATTATGTCCCAACACGCGGTGTAAGTGCCCAGACTGCAGCTGCGGTGCTAGCTGCACTTGTGGGGTGTCGGAAAAGGTGGTGTGCGACCCGTGTCTGGACTTCAAGGCGGCCATGCAAACCAAGTCGCAGGTAGATAACCCTAATAAGTGGGCATACCGATCTTATGATGACGGAGACAAAAAGAAAATAAAGAAGAAGAAGAAAACGAAAAAAACTAAAGTAATCATAGGAACAGAGGAAGAGAACTTAGCCTCTGAATTATTTGGTGGAACAAATTTTTTGAATAAAAAAACGTCAAGTTCTTCTGGCCAGTCTGCTAAATGGCAAGATGATGGTGAGAGTGGAAGTGACGATGGAGACGAAGTTACGAATCATAACCATGGGTTATTTTATGAAGATTTAGGCGTTAGTGAAATGCCGACGTCTATATCAACAACGTCAGCAAAGCGTAAAAAAGCTGCCGCGTGGCAGGATGACGACGATGATGACGTTACAGTAGATTTAACGTCTGTAAATCGTTTGAGGAAATTACGTAAGGTTGAAGGAGAAGATGAAGTTTCAGGTACTGAGTATACAAAGCGGTTAAGAGAGCAGCATGAAAAGATACAAAATAATAAAAATTTGTCATGGGCAAAATTACCAGCCGGTGATGATGCTAGTAAAAACAAAATTTCAATAGATGATAATGACGACGATGATGCAACGACAACGATTTTAAACCCATTACAACATTCTAATGGCATAATTGATGAATCTTTACCTATTGGAAAGTATAATTCCATTATACCATCCGATGTTTTAAAGATTGAACGTCTAGTAAATGCAAATAAACGAAGCGTATCAAAGTCAACAATACAATCTGTACGCTTCAACCATGTAACACCACAATTAATGCTAACAGCTGGTTTTGATAAAACATTACGTTTATTTAGTATTGATGGAAAAAAAAATCCAAAAGTAAAATCTGTGTTCATTCGTGATTTGCCAATAACTACCGCGGAATTTTCCCATTTAAATGGTGAAATTATATTAGCTGGGCGCAGACCATTTTTTTACACATATGATTTAGAATCAGGAAATATGATGAAAGTACCGCGCATTATGGGGAGGAAAGAAAAAAGTTTTGAAAAATTTGCCATATCACCAGATGGTAAATACATTGCGTTTGTTGGAAACAATGGTTATATTGTATTAGTAAGTGGTAAAACAAAACAATGGATTTCAAATTTAAAGATGAATGGTAGCGTCCGCAATGTAGCATTTTCAAAAAATGGAGCGCAGCTAATAACATCAGGCGACAAAGGAGAAATATACATATGGGATATGAAAAATTATAGCAGGTGCCTATATCGACACCAAGATCATGGCTGCATACATTCCACTGCAATAGCCGCAGTGGATAAGTACTATGCATGTGGTAGCGGTAGCGGTGTTGTGAATTTATATGAAAATCATGTTTATAAGAACATAAATAGAAATAGTAACACCAATACGGGAATGTTGCCAAGTAAATCAATTATGTCACTAACTACACGTACTGATGTATTACGCTTTAATCATGACGAAAGTCTATTAGCAATATCATCGCAAATGAAGAAAGATAGTTTAAAAATATTTCATGTACCTACAAAAACTGTATATTCAAATTGGCCTACGGCACAAACTCCTTTACATTACGTAACTAGCATAGATTTTTCAGCTAATAGTGGAATGTTAGCTGTCGGAAACGATCGTGGCAAAGTGTTGTTGTACAGATTGAAACATTATCATAGTGTGTAAAATAAGATGTACACAGATGATTAGCTGCATGCAACAAACTCCACGAAATTGTATACTGAGTGCGCGTGTATGCATACACACAACACAATATTTTAAATATGCGCTATAAAATAATAATAATTAATTCTTTACTCATTTATATAAAAAATACGTACAAAAAATATATATATTATATATATGATATCTCCTTATTTTTGTGTACGAACAAATTGAAAAAAATATTTTAAGTCCAAATTCCTAATAACTCTCTCAACTTTGTTGAGCCTTTCATAGCCTATCTCATCATTGTAATTTCATATGATATCACAAATTCGAAATCCAAAATAATATGATTCATCAAATATATATATACTATATATACGGTGCAGTGATATTATTAAAAATTACCAATTGATATCGGCATTCAGATTCCAAGGTTGTCTTTAGTATTCTGTATACATTTTTTTATTACACTACGCATGCTGTATAAAGATTTATTTACCAGCTAAATTTTCCCCACAAATAGTGGTCTTTGCTAAATTTTTAACATCAGGTCTTTTTACACGATTCTTCGCACCAATGTGACTATCAAAGATAAAATGGTATAATACCATTGGCCAACTTTTATGATATGGTAAATCATCATAAAATTCAGAAGCAATTTCTCTTAATTGTGGCAATCTGCTCCATGGGATGTTTGGGAAATCATGATGCTCATTATGATATCCTACATTGTAACATAAAATATTCAACGGTCCATAATAGGAATATGTTTCAACATCCCCTAGAAACACGTAGTGTTCTGCAATGAAATGCGATGCACATGGATGCAAAGATCCAGCTAGAAAATCACTTGCAAGTAAATAATAAATTGGCCCTAAACCAAAATAATATACTACCAAGCCATTGAAAGTAAATTGAACAATGAAATTTTTGATGGTAACATCATTGACAATTTGTTTTCGCACGGTCATTGGTCTTATTGCATAGAATAATATTTGGCAGATTGCAAAGAACAGTTTACCCAAAACATTGTTGAACAATATCATTTCAATTTTCGTTGGTACATCTGTATCAATGCCGTCCACACCTTGCAATTTGTGATGCTCAATATGATACAGCTTGAACTTCGTTGAATATGGCAATCCAATTGGTAAATTCATAAACATTCCATATAATTCATTATCCTGTCTCTTTTTGAACAACAAGTTATGCGAACACTCATGAATTGCTAAAAATAAATTTTGTGTACACGTAGCACCGATAATATATGCAACGACCCAAAATTCCCAAGTAAATGCTTTGTCCCTCATGTAATATGCTGTGCCAAGTTGTAAGAACACTACCGCAGCAGCAATATACTTGGTAGATGGCTCATACCCATACAACTTATTGACTTTAGCGCTATACTTTTTTAATATAGCTTTTCTTCTGGAAGCGTGTGGTTCCTCCTGTTCTGACCATATAAAATCATCTTTATTTGTGGGTTTTTCTAAACTGTGATCACCATCAAATACAGAAAAATCTGAAATTTTTGGAGCCGGTGGGATTGCAGTTGGTGCCATAGTAATATATTTAGCGCAGCGTCTGTTGGAATTTGAACAGTATTGATGTAATTATTGTGCAATACGGCTGCAAGTGGTATGGTAACGACAACTGGAGGCGGGAGTACATACGTACATATGTCGTCTATTTTAGACGTTTTATTAACATTATAACGAAGAAGATGATGCGTCGATTTCATTATAATGTGAGTTAAAAGGCGGCTAGCAGCTACAACCTACAATACTATTTGCATACTATTTGCATTGTAACTCAAAGTTGTGGTGGTACTATTACTTCGGCCATGTTCGGCACACGCCATTTCAAATGGTTGGATAGTATGCACCTGCTAATTGCATGTCAATACAAACAACTGTACTGGTATTATATAGGAAACATAAAGACAACGCAGTATTATTACATATAATTACATTTTTTTATGATTGAACGGTATGCACCTGCTAATTGTAATGAATAAGAATAGTTGTACTATTTTTATATAGGAAATATAAAGAAAACGCAGTATTATTACGTATAATTACATATTTCTATGGTTGAACGGTATGCACCTGCTAATTGTAATGAATAAGAATAGTTGTACTATTTTTATATAGGAAATATAAAGACAACGCAGTATTATTACGTATAATTACATATTTCTATGGTTGAACGGTATGCACCTTCTAATTATAATGAATACAAATATTTGTACTTGTGTTATATAGGAAACAAACAGACAACGCAGTTTCATTACTTTATCATTATGTATCATTATGTCCGCCAGCACGAGACCGCTTTATGCTTTATAGAGTATATGAGAGTAAAGCATATATATATACTACTTTTATTAATAATCATAATGAAATATACGTTAGTATCGGTGTGGATGATGCCACATTTGATTCCTACGTTCCCACCATCTTATGTTCAACTAGTTAGGACTTATTCTCCGCATCGCTTCAGCATATTGAAGAAATTATACACATGACCTATTGTGATTTTAATACCCGATAATGAATCTTGACAATCGTAATGATGAAACATTTTCAATTGAATTTGAAGAGGGGTTTATTGGGATGGAAATTAGAAATAGGCGTGCATGTAAAACTGGGTGTATGGTTGTAAGTTCATTTTATTTTCCCCTAACCCTATTTGGGCATTTCTCTAACACATTTCTCGTCGTGCGCTACACTCCACAGCGTAAATTTCACGTAGATAAAGATGGTAAAATTGGTGCTGCTGAAGCCTCGGGTAAAATTAAACGTTATATGCAACTATTGTGTGTAAATGATATCGATTTAACATCAAAAAGTTTTCAAGACTGTTTACAATCAATTAAGTCAGCATTGCGACCAATGACAATTACATTTTCCACAAAAATTGATAAAAGGGATTTACCGTCTGGTGTCTTCAAACGTGCATTAAATCGAAAAAGTCTTTTGTCGCAAAAGAAAACAAATTTATTTGGCCTAGCAAAGCAATTTCAACACAAATTCCCTGCAAAACAAAAAACACAGGGGGCAAAAATTAATACCGAGAAAGAACAGAAGGATGGTAATAATGTTATGCATAAAAGAGAAAACAAGACAACAAAAAAAGAAAAACGATTAGACATTAGTAAAATTGATATAGAGGATGATGTACGTACTTAAACTAACCAAACATGACCATAATATTATACTTTCTGCCTATACGTTTTTCTTATACACACTAACAATAGAAACCTACGATTGTTGCAAATAATTTTACACTGCTGATGCAGGATTGGGTAAGTCTCGTTCAAATACGTAAAAAGTTTTTTAACAACCAAGCGAAAAATCTAGAATCTGAAATGACAATTCGTTTATGTCATTTATGTAGCAAGGTAGATAGATTTGCAAGTCCAATACATCGTTGGGTCCATAGACGTTGTTCCAAATGTGGTCATGAATTTGGTGATTTTATTCCAGAAAAAGTTTTGCATACTGGTTCTTTTGGGAAACCAGCCCCGGTACAATCTCCTGAAAAATCGTTTCAAAAACGTTCCGATTTAACAATACAAATTTTAGCAGCAACTTTAGGCGGCGAAAAATTTAATCCTGTTGGGACGTTGGATGTCACAGCTAATGTGGAACGGTTACTTTCGGAGGACAAGAAAACGTTACATTTAGAAAAAGGAAAAAATATTTTAGAGGAAATACATTTAGACATAGACCCAGCTCCAGGACTTGAAAAATGTCTTCACATTCGTTGTTGTTTCAACGATGGAGTAAGAAAATATGAAATATTATCTACCATAGACAAGGATAACAATATAGTTGATAGCATTACAATTTGTATGCCAAAAACACCATGGCTACGTATTCTTGAAAATTCATATTATGGGCACCCTAGTGACATTTCAAAACGTTACGATATTAGTGAGATACTCCAAACAATTGTTGATACAGAGGGAAACGGATGTTTTCTCCAATTTCCCATTGAAACTGATTTATCAACGTACTTTGACGACCCATACCCAGAAGGCGATAAAGAAATGATAATTTATTATGAAGTGGAAGGTTGGATGGGCCATATACATATGAATGCTTTTGGAGGGTATTTAATCGATAAAATTGAAATTCGCGCACCGGTTGTTGAGCCACAACTGATAGTTATGAATGCGTGGTGGGGAATGCCAACGAAAGAAATTTTAGATCGAATAAAAGAGCAAGAAAATCCATTTGCACTTCGTGAAGAGATGTTTCAATATCATATCAACATTACGACTGGTATACAACGGCTTATAGACCAGCATGGAAATGGAAAATCACTTATAATTGATACAAAAGATAATCTGCAGAACATTTTAGGTATCGACATTAGTGAATACCAATCCCATCTAAAGACTAATAAAGACAAGAAACGGATGGAAGAACCTGGTGAAATTGGAGTCGAAAGCAAAGGTGTAGAGTATGAAGATGAGGAAGAATTAGAGCATGTTTTATACCTATCTTATTCATTGAGAGGGAGGGAGGTGGTGTTTATCGGGCTGGAAAACTTGGAAAAGCCTGGATATTTGCTTGAACGACTTGCCATAATTTGCCCAAGGTATAAATCAGGTATTGTTCACCAACAGCTAAGGGAGAGTAGAAAAGGTCGTTTTGTGGTTCCCGTGGTTGTGTAATGAAGTGTGTCTCAAGAAATGCATATCAAACTGAATTAATTTCATCGTCTCGCTTGCAACAATAATGGTTGCTGAAGCTTTATCATCTGTAAAAAATGACATCTCACCTAACCATTGCCGCTTCTTGACTGTTCCAACATTAACACCTTCGATTGAAACCTTTGCTTCACCATCTACAACATACGATAAATGTTTTGGCTTATTGCCTTCTATTAATACTGCTTCGCCACGGTTGTATGTTTTCCATTTATAATGATGCTTTATAACAGCAAATTCCGCCCTTGAAAATATTGAAAAGATGGATGGTTCATCAAATTCATCTGCATCTTGTTTTCCATGCCACAATTCTTCATCCGCTTCTGTAAGTTTTAGCGAAAAGTACTCTCGTAATATATGATAAATATTATATACGTGAATACATACATGAAAACAAGCCCATAAAAAATGACAATCCAACAAGTTGTAAGTGTGAAACAATGAATATGTAGCTACCAGAGACATTGCAAGCGCCTCTATGACGCGCAAGCGAAATATGTCCGTTTGCATAAATGCAATAGCTTCAAAAAATGACGCCACATGGCATATTATATCGATCATGCTCGCGCCATACACAAAATTACTGCCCGGGCTTACTTTTGGATGCGCTGCTGAACCTAATCTTCGCAGCATTGTTTTTGGACCACCAATCTTCAAAGAGTTATGAATAGTTATTCTAATTGCTATGGTATATATACATACATATGTATCTTGCAAATCTTGTGTATGTGAGTGTATGTATACATTTATGCGGTTTGTACATATATCCAACAAGTATGCGCCATACGACCGTTATAGTGGTGTGACCAATATTATAATATTGCAGATCAAATCTAAATCGAGAATCACACCCCCCTCCGATTTTACAAAAAAAAAATAAATAAATAAGTACAATATTAGTATACTATAATTTAACAACTTGATAGGGAATCGACAAAAAATGTAACAATTTTACCAAATTAAATAATAATTATTTTTTTGAAATTTAAAATATACATTTGTTACATTTTTTTGTCGATTTCCTATCAAGTTGTTAAATTATAGTATACTAATATTGTACTTATTTATTTATTTTTTTTTTGTAAAATCGGAGGGGGGTGTGATTCTCGATTTAGATTTGATCTGCAATATTAATATTATAATAATTATTTTATTATATTTTTTTTTCTCCATTATTATTCATATTATTATACCTTCTATGTGCACAATGTGACATACACCGAGAAGTAAAACGCCACACAAGCCACAACGCCACATCAAGCCAGCTGGCCCAGGCAAGTCACGTTTCGGCCTCTATATGCTCCTTAAAATAATTTCTCTTCTTTGATTGATGATTCATGAATAATTTATAGCCAGTTGTTGTTAGATGTATTATTGCCGATCAAAGGATAATCTGGAATCACCCCCCCTCCGATTTTATTACAAAAAAAATTAAAAACATAAGTACAATATTAGTATACTATATTTAACATTTTGATAGGAAAAGATCTAAAAATGTAACAACAATTTTACCAAATTAAATATTATTATTATTATTATTATATTATTATTATTATTTTTTATTATATTAATTTTTTTTTTTATTATATTTATAATTATTTATTATTTATTTTTTATTATTATTATTATTATTTATTATACACATGTATTATATATTATTATTAAATTAATGCAACCCGCATTGGCGTCATCTACGTGAGTAAAAGAATAGATTTAAAGCGAAAGCGGCCTCTTTTTTCTGTTCTTCTATAACAACACAAACTCTGTGTCACAAAAAAAAAGCAAGCAATGAAAGTCTCTGGAGTTAATATAGACGCACAACCATTGTTACAAGGCAGTCAGATAGACGATATGAACGACGTGGAAGGAAAGCTGTTTGCACCACATATGGATCGAAAACGTCTGGTTGGCCTAACTGTGGGATTTGTTCTCTTCTTTTTGTTTCTTATCGCTTTCAATAATGTATCCAGTGATCCAAAGTTTTCTGAAGTGAATGAAACGTTGGCAGTATTATTTTTGATGGTAACATTTTGGTTGTTTGAAGTAGTTGATGTAGCAACAACTGCATTACTACCTCTTGTTTTATTTCCAATGTTAGGTATATTAAGCAGTACAACGGCAGCTTCAAAATATATGTCAGATTTAGGAACCTTGTTCATTGCAGCATTTTGTTTATCTGCTTCTATGAAAGCAGTCAACTTGCATAAAAGATTTGCATTGTCTGTGTTAAAAGTATTTGGGACGAAACCTATTGGAGTCTTATGCGGCTTTGCAATACCAGCATTTTTGCTCTCTCTCTTCATGGCTAATACAGGCACAACTGCTTTATTAATACCAATAGCAGATGGTGTAATCGAATCGACAATTGAAAGGATGGAATCTGAACGCTTGAAAAACGTTGTACGGCATTTTGCAAAAGGATTGATGTTAGCAATTGGTTACAGTGCAACAATTGGCGGGAGTGGTACAATTATTGCTACAGCCCCAAATACAGTCACAACTGAGTTCGTTCAACTATATTATGAGTATACAATAACTTTTGGACAATGGACAGCCGCCTTTATTGGAATGGGGGTTTTATTGTTGGGACTTAACATACTTGTAATTTATAAACGATATGTAAAAAGCGAAATGTCGCAAATAAATTTTGACATGAAGATGGTAAATGCAGAATACGAAAAGTTAGGGAGGATGAAAAAAGACGAATATTATGTGGCAATATGCTTTTTCATCGCATTAGTAAATGTTGTTGTCCTAGCTCAGATTTTCACACCATTGTATGGAGAATGTACCAAGTGCAATGAACGAGGATTGATGCAAGAATTTAACTCTACTGATCAATCAAATTGCGCAATGCAAACAACTGCAGCTTCATGCCGCCTTGTTCTTGGCAAATGGAAGAACCATATAGCAACAGGGTCTTGGTTTCTCATTGGTGCTATGCCATTGTTTATAATCCCATCAAAAAGCAGACCAGGAAAACCAATTTTGGAATGGGAAACTGCTGTTGAGGAAATACCTTGGAGTTTAATACTCTTAATTGGTGGTGGTGTAGCCGTCGCGGAAGCATTTAAAGCAACAAAAACGTCCGATTATATCGCAACATTTTTAGCACCATTAGCGTCTTTACCACAATTTTTTGCTGTATTAATTATTGTTGGGTCTGTTAGCTTCTTAACTGAGATAACAAGCAACACAGCTACGACGACAATATTAGTTCCAATTTTGTTTAAATTCGCAAATCAAAATGAGAAACATCCATTACTATATGGACTACCTGTATGTTTGGGAGCAAATCTAGCATTTATGTTGCCGATTGCTACTGGTCCAAATGCAATAATTTATGGAACGAAGAGATTCAAAGGGTTCTTTGGTTTTGCTAGAACAGGGTTCATAATCAACCTTTGCGGTGTTGCGTGTTCTACATTAGCGATGTTTACGACATGTGATTTAATATTTGGCTTGACGAATGATTATAAGGATATACCAGATAATTGGAAACAGGCGCAAAACTAAATCAAAAACTTTAATACATTATTATTATTATATTGTTGAAATATTATAGTGCATTATTTATATTATTATTGAAATTATTATTATGCCTTTTTTTTTTATTTTTTTTTTCAGGTTTTATTCATATAAAAATATATAGATAGGTATACCTGGTATAGTATTATTATTTATATTATAAATAAATATAGATAATAATTATCGAAAATAATATAATATTATTATACGAGGAGTAGTATTATTAAAATACAAAACAACAACAAAAAACAACATTGAGGAAAACATTCGAATTACAGAATTCATAATTTGGTAGCCTTGCTGCAAGAAGTATTGTCACTGGAACGAGTCTGTGGGCGTCATTTATATTGGCGAGAGAAAAGAGGAAGGTGCGCGCGACTTCTACTACGAGCACGATTATGGCGGGATTGTTGGCAAGTTACGGCATTAAAGAGCTAATGCCATCTTTTTTTTTGTCTCAACAAAATAATGATAGTGTTGATCATATTTATAGAAACTTCTTGAACTCAGATATAAGAAAATGTGTACGACCATGTTTACCAAAAGGTATTAAGCAAAAACACTTAGTGACTTTATCTGGTATGTATATTTTGCAAGTAAACGCAATAAAAAATATTGGCGTGAGCTACGAGGAAAGGCAAAAAGGAAATAGTGCTCGTGGTTCCAGGACGTTACTATTTGAACTTACTGATGGCACACAAAATATAACTGCTATGGAATTTGAGTCTTTACAAAATGTTATTAAGGATGTAAATAAAATTTCCCATGGCACAAAAGTTGCTGTATGTGACGTATTAATTCGGCGTGGAATTGCGTTATTAAAGCCAAATAACTTTGCAGTTTTGGGTGGAAATGTAGTCGTAGATGTAATAAGAGATAGGCCGAATCAAGAGGATAATACAACTGATCATCGAAGGACGTCGTACTAATTATCGTGTTTGTACTAAATGCCCAAAAGGTGCTTATTGTAACGGGGAAACTAAATCCTTGTGTGGTGTCGGTAAATTTAACAATTTAGAAGGGCAGTCGGTTGAAGTAGTCGCTTGTAAACTGTGTGTTGTCGGTAAATTTAATAACTTAAAAGGGCAGTCGGACGAAGCAGTCGGTTGTAAACTATGTGGTGTCGGTAAATTTAACAACTTAGAAGGGCAATCAGCCTGCACCAACTGCGCTGCTGGTAAATTTAATAATTTACAAGGCCAATCAAGTTGCAAAACCTGTGGTGCTGGTAAGTTTAACAATTTAGAAGGGCAATCAAGTTGTAACAACTGCAATGCTGGGAAATTTAACGTTTTAGCAGGAAGCCAACAATGCGTAGCGTGCCCAAAAGAAGAAGAGCGGTGTTTGCAAGGGAACAACTGTATCATGGGAAAAATTGAAGGTAGAAGATTTTAAAAAGATGCATAATTTTTTGCATGAAATGAATGAAGATAATAAAGTCAAAGAAGAAATATCCCCATATGGTGAGGATGGTCGCTTCTCCCTATTGACTAGATCGGATCCTAATTCTGAGAAAGGTAAGAAAAAAAGAATGGAATCTGCAGCTGCACTTGTTGCATCTGCATATGAATGTAAAATGATTGATGGTGGAACAGGAAAAAAGCTTACAGATTTACAAAGAAAAACTTTAATAAAATTATTTATGCAAATGATTAGTGGTGCTGATCCAACGTACAAAATGATGCATAAAATATTACGGCGCACGATACGTGAATTAGTACTTGACCATCGAAAGATTAGTATTGTAGACTTGAGCGCGACGGTTGAACCAATTTTAAGAAAGAAATTTATAGGTGAAGTTACTGGGACAGTATGTAAAATCGCTATACAAATCAAGAAATTAGCTGCTCATAATATGGCTGTCCATGCCAGGACTTATAACAATTTAATTAAATTTGTGTTCAGAAAAATGGAGGTAGGTATGGTAAAGTAAAGCAGACCGCATCGAAGGAAGTCGAGGATGAGGAATTTTCTTCTAAGATAAAACGAGAAAAGGGGGCGGAACAAATTTAAAAAAAATAAAACACAAAAAATTTAATTAATTAATATAGCACCATTTATAAATTATTAAAATATTTATTTACGTACTACTTGGTAATATTTCAATTAAATATACGAATATCTCTATAAAATGATTCGAATAGCAGGTACATTTACATACAACAACAAACTAAGTTGATGTTTCTAATTGTGAGTATTTCAAACCGATCGTCTCTGTCTGGTCTTCATCCCAAATGACAGTATGTCTGCCACGCTTATCTATCTTTGAAACAACGCCATGATATCTCATATTATCTGGCCATACCATTGACACTCGGGTGTTACATGGATAGTGCATTAAAGTATTGCTTCGTTTCCTATTAGCATAAACAGAATCCCCGCCATCTACATGTTTTCTTTTCATAATCGTACGGTAGGAGGTACTTGCTTGCTTCTGTTGCTTCTTCTTTCGCTTTTGCTTCTTCTTTTTCTTCTTTCCTCTTGTTGGCTTGTTTATTTCCTGACCAGCATGTAATTTATTAGCCCAATTTTTATGCCAAATCCATCCATATGGATTGTCATAGTTTACGGTAAAATTACATTCTTTGCACTTCCAAGTTGCTGCAATTCCTTGTGCAATCGGGAATGTTAAGCATGGTTTATTGTTGACAAATAGCTCGCCATTTTTTGCATATTCCTTTAATCTATTTGACATATTTTGTTGTGTTTTATGCTTATTGCTGAACAGATGATGAGCAAAATTTATATGATCCTCATATTTTCTTTCGAAAACACAATGTTCACAATACCAGTGTTTAGGTTTGCCTTTGGATTCTTTTACAAAACAACCGGCATCGGTATTAATTTGTATTGAATTGGCTATAATATTAGCATTATGTATTTTTTTCCTTTCTCTCTTTAATGCTGCCTTTTTTTTCTGTTCTTCAGATTTTTTTGTTAATACTACCCCTTTTTTCTTTTTAGTAATTTTTTTACTCCTACACAATAATCCTAACCCCGTTCCAGTCCTAAATATGTAATCTCTACATGCACCTACAATTTTGTGTGAGAAGCACAACTGTTCTGCTGTGTCGTTTTGGATAAAATCGTTGATTTTTTTGTTTACATAAGAACGAAATCCTTCAGATAAATACTTTATTTGTCCATTGTCAGCAAATTGGTTTACATTAAAATCACTTGATGACTGTGAATTTTGTTGTTGTTGTAGTCCACTTGTGGATGAGCTTTTCTCAGACAGTTTCTTCTTTTCCATTTCTAGTTGCGCTTTTAATAATTTGACTTCCTCCGCTAATTTAGATGCCTTTGTAGCAAATCTATTAGTTATTGGCAAACGTTTATTCATAGTAACTGAACAAGTAGGGCAATTTAAAGTAGTCCCACTACTTTCACTATTTTGGTCCCACTGCTCCAAACATTTTCCATGGAACGAGTGCCCATTTCTACATTGAATAACCGTACTTTCATCATCAAATGCAACATAACAAATAGGGCATTCATAGTCTACATCATCATCGTCGTCAATGTTATTATGTACATTCATTTCTTTCAACCTTGTCCTGGTCGTGGATGAGGCGGGCAGGATTTTTGTGGGTACTTGTTCCTCGCCAAAGTAGTGCAAATATGGACGAAAAAATGGTAAATCGTAGCTAGAATTTGAAAGAAAATAATCCGAAATTAATTAAAAAATGAAGGCTCAACAACAACTCCGTAATCCACCTTAATGCACTAAATTTTTTTTTTTATTTTGCTGCTGAAAACATCGTGACAATGCTGTGTCATTATATTGCCGATCAGATCTAAATCGGCCGTGAAGCGCGCCCCCAACCCCTCGAGAAAAAAAAAAAAAAGTACAATTTGAGTATACTAAAACATATACTTTTGATAGGGAAACGACTAAAAAAGTCGATCATTTTAGCACTTATTATATATTATATTTCCTAAGTTATGTGCTTATGTTAGTTGTCGTCTTTATCAACTGTGTTTTTTTTTTCTCTTGTATTCATGTATATATGCATATATGTACACGTGTGTTGATAAGTATCATTATCTTCACTCAAGGAAAAAGAGTAAGAGACGATAAAGGGAAATGAGAGGTTCGCTTCTGTATGTGTCTTATTCAGTCTTCTAATATAAAAAATATTACACAAAAGTAAAAATATGTAATATGTACCATGTACCAAAGTAGTAAAAATAAAAAAAGCATATACATCTCGGTATATACTTGAGTGTAAGAAAATATTTAGAGTGTTTTAGCTTTTGAAATGCGTATTATTGTTAGTACCTCTTAATGTTCTATCTAATTCAATCGCTCGTTTCAATTTTGCTTTGAGTGTATTTGTATTGGATGTAGCATCCATCGATTTATATACTTCCTTCATTAATGCAGTATATTCGTCGTTTTTGCGACGCAATCTTAGTATTTCCTTCTTTAAAAATGCGTTTTCCTCTAGTAACACATGTGAGTCTTGTGATACTAGTTCATAGTTACCCAAGTTAAAAGCAACGCTTGGGTTTGCCGTTGATATTGGTGCCGAATCAATCAATGGCAATGATGCTTGTATGAATATTTCAATACGCAATGTATCAATCGCTAAGTAGTCTAGAAATTTTTTACCGACATTTTTAACTCTATGAATACATTCGTAATTAAAAAAAGGTTCGTTGCTATCAAGATTTTCAAATTTATCAGATATGTATGTTTTACCAAAAAACTTGTATTGTAAATATGCAGAATTAGCCTTAACTGTTAATGCTTTTAACCCTTTGATATGTAATTTATATAAAAATGTCTTTCCTATCATATCCTGGGGATCCATAATAGGCAAAACTTTTGCCCTTTATATGCAACTAAATCATGGTGTATCATACGCCTTACTTTAATAAAAGGCGATGCTTTTTTTTTAATAATGACTTCCATTGGACTTGCTTTTGTGACTGCAGATTGCATCGTTAATGTAGGGGAACGTTGTTGTTGGTGATATATTGTTGTTGCTATGGATGGAAGGATATCACCATGGTTGTCACCACTATCAGTGATCTTCTGTATAGCGGCACTTTGCCGTTCTAATAAGCTTCCGGTGTTAGTATGATGATGGTTTTCCTCAAGATTAAAAATGTATCTTGCATCACCATTCCTTTTTTTCCTTAATAAAATACAGACCTTTTCATGGCGTGTGATAAGCTCTAATAGATGCCTTTCCATTCGTATACGATGTTGACATTGGCCGTTGAAATCTAAATTTAACCCTGACGCCATTTTTCTCAATGGTGCAATTACTTTGATGACAAATGCTTTTGATGGCATATTTCCAACTTGTGTGCGATCTTGGTACAATTCTTTGCGTAATGCAGGGCCGTCCTTGTTTAATAACTGCGGCACATGCTTGTTAAACAATGTTTTGGCCTCTTTTAAAATTACGTTTTCTATTGATGGAAAAGTTTTTTCATCTACATCTATATCATTATAATACTTATTTGCTGGAATAGTTGTTGCTGGCGGAAATGTTTTGATAAGATACTTCGTTTTCCCAGCATTTACAATATTACCATTATCATTTATGCGGCGATCATCTGTTGTTGCTTTAACTCTAGATAATGGAAGACTATCTATTCTGCAAAAATATATAAACAATGCAAATAATAAGGCAATTATACTAAACTTCGTCATTGTAAACACTATTCTAAGTTTACTATTGTTTGGACACGGCTACAAGGCAGTCGATGCGCCTGTCATTGCACGATGAATATCTCCTAGTGTACACAGCGATTGCATGTGTTTTGCTGGTTATAGTAATATATATGCACTATGAGATAATAATAATTGTAACGCATTATCACTACTGATAATAATAATATGTAGTGATGTCTATATAATATATAAAATAATACTATTAATAGTAAAGGTAGTAACAACAACATGAAAAACTCGTCCCCATTTTTTTATAATAATCATTTCTCTATCGCCTCATTTCTTATTGTGTAATAGTAATAAATAAATATTGCCTGGTATGACTCTACTTCGTAGTATACGCTATTATTATTCTTTCGTCAAATTCAATATAGTAATACTGCTTAGACCAAAATAGTAGCTAGCTGCTGTAATAAAATTTTATTTATTATCATTGAAATTATCCTCCTTTATTATTTATTATGGAAAAAAAATATATTATTATTATACTACCAATAATAATATAGTAGTATCCATCTCCCAGATCTCTTCTTCTTTGTATTTCATTGTTTTTTCGTGCTCCGGTAAAAATGCTTGAAAAATAATAAAATAACAAATTAATAGCATTTCATAATACCTGATAACTAATAATAATAATAGACTAATATTTTTTTTTGTTGGTCGCGTCGAATTAAAAAAACCCTTAAATCATGTTTCGCTTTTAGCGTCATGTGCCTATCCCTATCTATAGGATTATTATTATTATTGTTATTCTTGTTGTTTTTATTATTAACATAACCAGGTACCTGGCACTACCAGATAGCACTATCGTAAATATCTCATTGTTAAGGAAAGCAGGAAAACTAATATACTAACTTAACATACTACGATGGGACCAGTATATGCATATGCATCAAGCATCTACTTAATAATGTTTATAATCTCATTGTTAAGGAAAGCAGGAAAACTAATATACTAACTTAACATACTACGATGTGACCAGTATATGCATATGCATCAAGCATCTACTTAATAATGTTTATACTGATAACCCTACTCTGCGAAATACGGTAAGAATCCACCGTATCGCTAACAAAGAATCACAATGATGAGCACGCGTCATCTTTTTATCATTTCAGCAGTTGTATGCTGATTACTTTTCCCCGTTGGACTTACCAGGTTACTACTAACACAACTAACTGTCCAAAACTGTATCCATTTAGTAGAAAATATCGAAAACAGTCGTACTATTATTTGGTTGATTTAATATTTTTACATGGGTTATTATTACCGATCATACACAGACAATGCAGTCTATTACTCACGCTGCGACTGAGTATATGTAACAGTACAGCAGACGAGAAGAGAGAACTACTGCTGGTGTACTTTCTATAGTGGTACTACCACTGTCAAAAGTAAGGCTACTTTCGGATGTCATGTTGGGATTGAGTTGGCACGAAGTTGATTGAGTAGCATGCAACCACCACCCACTTGCCCACCAGAAATTATTTAAAAACATTATCAAACAACAAAAAACATATAGTGTGCTGGCCTAATTTTGTTGTCGCTTGCAGTCCTGTACATTACAACCCTACATAATACTTCCATTTTTACTATTGTATGTAGTATTAAATAATACTAGACAACAACGCGACCATATAGCAGCATATGATGATTTTTTAATTATTTTTTTTGTTTATTTATTATTATTATATTATCAATAATTCAGGCACTCAGCTACAAAAAAACATGTGACCTTCTTTTTCCTTGTCTTCATTCATCATCACTTTCTCACGGTACAGGTTGTAACCTTTTTGAATGTTCGTTGCAATTAACACACACCAACTTAGCACACTCGCATATACATACGTCCTGTAGTAATACATTACGACACCCGCCTCTGTTGCATTTTGCAATTCCATATATAGAATTATACGTTTGGTTTCACAAACCACAACAAAATTGCATTTGCATATTGATATTAAGACGTGGTAGTTACAACATACTATACTTTTCGATACCGTATTTTCGTCCTCTTTTAGATACATACATAATAATGAGTATTTCAGCAGAACTGAACATATTGACCAAAGTACAAAATCATTACATACGTAATAACAAAAGTAATGGTCAAAAGAATATTCGTTGCTTTCCACGTTGCACACAGTTTGGACATCGTACCGCAGGTTTTTGTGGGTCGGGTGTTGTTCTATCTTGTGATGTAACACGTCTTGAACCACAACTAAGCAACAAAGATGAAGACGAAACCGTAAAAGCTTTAAATCAGGCAACATTTGATTTTGTTTTTGATTTCAATGATATTATTGTGGTTGCAGAATTTTTAAGAGCCGGTCCAGATTCAGAAAAGTCGCATGTAACAAAAAATAGTTTCTACGAAGCCGCACCAATTATGAACCGTGTCAAACGACGGGGAAATAATCTTGCGCCGTTGTTTTTAGCTCGATTTATGGACCAAACACCAGAGGAACGTGCCAAAAATCCACTTCAACGTTGCTTTACAATAGAACCTTCGTGCTGGCATTACGGTTGGAAATCGCACAAGCACTCTAACACTACAAAGCATTTCCTACGTGTATATGCCTTTCATCGTATTGGAGGATATTTAAAATGTCTCTCGCATGATGATACAACATCGTTTACGATATCAAGTAGTAAACGTTATCAACGTAGAAGTGATGGTGAAACAGGTGATATTTCCGGTGCCCCGATTGCCAAACGGGCTAAAAAAAACCCCAAAAATCATAGTAGTAGTAATAATAATAAAAAAAGCAAAACAGTTAAAAGTCCATCAAGTAATATTAGTAACAGCAAAAAGGCAAAAGCAAAAAAAGCAAAAACTAATGCTAAAACTAAAACAAATGAACATGTAGTTCTTCATAAAGAAACTGATCTTCTATTGCGAGCTGTTCAATTAGCAGAGTTAGAAGCATTGTAAATGATTACTTGGTAGTTAATTAATCAAGTATAGAAATTTATGTCAAATACATTAACAAAATGTTGTTACTTACCATATCGTACGTATTTAAAACTTACACAAATTGGTACTTTAAAATATTCATTTATTTTAAAAAAGAAAATACATTTAAGAGGACAACTTAATATACTTGTCTTAATGCTACTTATGCCGGTGTGCATTTAGAATGCATGTAATTACACACAATGTGACCGTCGATGTCTAAAGCGTTGCTCAGTATGTTACGAATACAAAGTAGTACAAAGCTGTCCCAGTTTTTTGTTCAAAAAAAAAATTAAGGGGAATAATTTACTAGACCTTCTACACCTAGAGGGTAAATTTACTACACCTTCGGTGTGTAAAAATATTACGTAATAATAATAAAAAAAATATATATTTTTTATATTTTATATCTCTAGTAATTCTTTTTCTATTAGGGTTTAATACAATAATAAGAAAGAGGTGCACGCGAATCGCGAATCTATAAAATCTACCTATCGATAATTAAATTATACTCTGGAATATTTTTTTTTACAAGAGAATAAAATCGAAATGGGAAATTTTTTACCTTAAGTATGAAATAACACTATACACTATGTATTTACCCGAATTTAAAACTATACACTATGTAATTTTGTTTATAAAATAGTAGTATTTATTAAACTTCGCCAATTACAACTGTTGCCCCATTGCCATCAACAATGACATTTTGTTTGGGCAAATCATTTGAACTATTTTCGTCTACTTTCTCTGTTTCAGCCGGTATTATCGATGCATTTGTATTCTTAATTGTCGATGGCGCAACCGTATTCTCGTTATTGATGGTGTTTTTCTCTCCTCCTTCTTCCTTTAGTCTTGTTACTTTTTGAACCTCGTTACTACTTTCCGCTTTTACTACATCTTCCTTTGTTTCATCGTCGATGTTAATATTTAATTTTTGCTCTAATTCATTTGCTAATGGGTCGGCGAAAATTTTATCTCCTTCTCCTTCATCTTTTGCTACAACCACAACTGGTTGATTCACACCAAAGCAAAGTAAAGTTTCATTCGTCATTTTATTCATATCAAATAAGCCTAAATCTTCTTGGACTAGTTTGAAATATTCAGTTTTTTCAATTTTATCTGTTTTTTTAAAGCGCTTTTGGGTTATATTTTCAATTAGATCCTCGTTGCTTTCGCCTTCTAAACCAGCAGTAATACCTAATGCTCTGGTAAAACACAAAATTAGAATAGTCAGTTCATCATATGATATATTTTTTTTGTTGCTAAAATCAAAGCAATCAAATATTAAACCAGCTTTTTCTTCACGCTTTGCTTCACATACTACTATCACAGCAATTAAAAATTCTAAAGCGTTAATCATCCCAGCACCCCTATCAAATGCTTTTAAGACTTTCTCTGCTTGTTTCTGACTTTTTTCATCGTCTCCTAAAAGTTCTGCCAATGCTGCTTGGTCAAGACCAAATTCTAACCACAAGTTTAACATGTTGTTTGTAAGGCCAGTATCGGGTTAGTTATTGGTATATGTTATAAATGTTTTGTAGCGTATACAAATATACTTACCATAATCGTTTGATTTATACTTTTTTAAAAGCTCCATTGACTGTTTCATATTCCAATCTCTATACATGTCCAATGCATCGGCTTGGTCGCGATTTGAGCTTATTTCTACCCCCATTGTTGTAATTAAAGTATTTTCTTGTTGCTCTTTATTTATTGTTTTCTTTTTTACTATCACCTCGATTATTCTTTCGTTCGTTAATCCAAAGCAGGAATTGGCCTTGTCGAAATCCAGCTTTTATATTTCTACTAGAAGAAGAAGACTAATTAATTAATATAATAGTGCAATAATAATTTCAAATAATAATAATAATAATAAAAAATAATAATAGTTATTATTATTATTATTATCAAATAATAACAATTTTTTTACATTATTATTACTGCTAATAATAAAAGTGTTAATGCGGATTATATTACCGCTCCACAACCACTTTATTAACTTTTTTTTTCAAAAAAAATAAAAAGAAAAAAAGAAGTGATGAAGAAAGCAAACAACGGGCAAACCTACAGACAGTATTTACAGTAGCAAAAGCCTAGGGGGAAAGCCAATTTATACTATTAAAAAAATGAAGGGGAAAGGCTGGTGGTAGGGTTATATTTAAGGTATAGTGCAAAAAATAAAATAATAATACAGCTAAATAATTAATTAAAAAAATGAAGGGGGAAAGTAGAATTTTTTTTCCCGTAATTAAGGTTAAATAAATATTTATGATATTTTTATACATTTTCTACTCTCTCGCACGTTTTCAAGCCCGAAGGGGAAAGTAGAAAGGCTGTGTATATTTAAGGTATAACTTGGGAAGCGTTCAAATGGCTCAAGCGCTTTCTCATACTAGCAAGTATACCATACTATTCCTATATAACTGTACCTATTTTTTTATAGTCGTTGATGTACAAGTTTCCAACACCAATTTGCTGATACATTATTTATTATTAGAATACAATAGTGATGATAATACGGAACAAAATAAATAATAATAAAACAACATACCAACAAAAAATATAAATAATAATAATAATTAATTATAATAATAATAACAATGGCAATTGTTGATGATTTTTTATTATTATTAATTATTATTATTGTTTTGTTGTAATAAATGATGTAATTATAATAATAATATTATTATTATATAGACCATTTACTATGGCATGAAGATTTATTGCATACTAGAAAATTACATACACACGGGTGCTTTGTTTTGTTTCCACACTACACTACGCACATCATTAGAGTTGGAACAATAGAAATTGGATACATAAGGGCGTTTTAACAACATAGTTCTATATACGTATTGATATTACTTCAAGTAGCTTAGTGTATACCTACTGTGGCAGCTATGGCAAGTAAATATGCAGTGAGTGAGGAAAAGGAAAAGAAAGAAGAGGATGCTAGTAACGGTGAAAAAAACGATGGTGGTTCAGAGGAGGAAGAGGAAGATGAAACTATGGTATTTAAATATACAAAAAAAAATGAGGATGGAAGCTCAGAAATAATTGAGGAGGAATGGAGTATAGAGCATGCTAAAATTTTATATTTAATGTCAAAGTATGCAAAAGCTGCATTATCACCAGAAGATCAAGAAGGTTGGATTCGGCAAATTCCTTTATTAGTTTTGTTATATGAAGGCGTTGAAGCAGGCTCGTTGGATTTTGATTATGCTCCTTGTTCTATGTTAATATCACAAGGTGGCCGATCAAGACGGGTGTGGTTAAATATAACACAAGAGGGGAAAGCGGCAGTTGACGATTTGAGAGAGAAAGAGCTCATCAATGGTTTGAAACTTAGTACCGAAGATTTTCAACCAGTTACTGCATTTCAAGTTTCCATACGCGGTTTGGAACTTGTCAGCCAAATGCCACAAGAGGCAAAGGATTTAGTCGATAAATACACTACTTCCCCAGACGGAAATTTACTGCAAGTAACATTTATTCCGCATGAAGATTCTGGTGAAGGTGAAGATGGACTGGAGAATGATAGTAAAGAAGAGGATGAGGAGGGTGAGAATAAAGATGGAGATGAGGAGGGGGGCGACGATGATGACGATGACGAAGGAGCTGGACATTTTATAATGAAGGATCCAGTAAGTGGCTTTGAGCGTGAATCAAATATAACAGATACAGAAGATGTTTCGTACGTATCATCGCCATATTTGCCGTCATGTGTCCGTAATCCTAGAGATCAAAGGGCGTTCACCAGTAATGCTCATCGAAAGCACGAAAGTGCCCAGGGTGCATCTAATATTCGTGATGAGTTAGATGAAGCAATTACACTTGCATTTGTACATGTGATGGTTGGTGAATGGATCCCATTTGGTTCCAACCAAATTGTAGCTTTAAACGAACGATTAGGCGCTATGGATCGTTGCCAAGGTGGGTTATTTACTGCAGTTGTTGATAAAAACCCGACGCAAACCCAGTTTGACGTTCCTCCTGGTTTAACACAAGTAACAATTTTGGATTATGATTTTGTACGGTTCATAAATTTCGAAGCAGAGATTAATTATCCAGAGGAAGATGGTATTGTACAAGTAGAAAATTTTGGTATCCATTTAAACGTTGATGGTACCGTTTTGTATGGGATGAAAATTGAAGCCATTCTTGATAGGACCGAGGAAAGCATTAGTGTAGATCATTTGGCGCGTTTGCTAGTAGACGTGCACCAAGACTCGTCGCAAATTTTGAATGATCTGTTATCCGCGTACCAACGAAGTTTATTGGATATGTTGTTTATGGGGGATAGTGACCAACGAGGTAAATTTAATATGTTAATCTCCGAGGGTATTGAGCCGTTCCAGCCTGCTGAGGAATACATGGACCGGGAAGATAAGGAAAACGAATTGAAGCAAGTATTAGGTGATTTGCATAAATCTTATGATTTAGGTGAAGATGGTGTTTTGATTGTTGGTCGCGATGGTATTTTAGTTGCTGGTGCAAATGCTGGTGATTGCGAAGAGCTTTTGGTATGTTACTTGTCCTTGCTCTGTCGTGAAATGTTTATACGTAATTTTTTCACCCGAACATTTGTTATGGATGATTTGTTAAAACGTATCCGTAAACTAATTTTGTCGTACCAGGAAGATCCAAATCATATACCAGATATACGATTAAAAATCAATGATGCATCAAGGGATATTATTTTGTTGACAGAGATTTTATCCTACTTATCCGAATCATTGGTTGGTATGAATATGCCAAAACGGCCAAAAGGAAAAGTGGAAGGTTCATTGTATGATAAATTAGCAGTGCACCAGCAATTACATGATGTGACATTACGCGCGACTGATTTGGAAAAGTTGGTCCATGGTGCAAGTCATGAGTTGAATAATTTGCAACAAATGACCGATGTAATCAATACAAAGCAATTGGAGGATGTATTTAAAAGCGTGGAAGCTAATACTAAGTACTTAGTAGATGCATCTGCTGCTAATGAGCGTGCTTCTGCGTCTTTAGAAGTTATGCAAGTTATTTTAGCAGGTAGCTTTGCTTTTGATATTGTTGATCGTGTCTCAGGAGGAACATTAAATATTACTGTACCAGATTGGGTCAATACAATAATCGTAGATCCGATTATCTCCGTACCATTTTTATGGTTTGCAATTAATATGTTATGGCTTTTATTAGTTTCATATTTATTGTTGAAATTTATGCATTACCTTGGTGAATTAGCTAATGGGGCGTTGACATTGCGCGTGAAGGTAAATAAAAAAATGGATGTGACAAAATTTGAAACGTACTTAACGACAAAAATTATTGAAGTGACTGATGCAGTATCCGAACCACATGGTGATCTGAAAAAAGCTGCATGGAATGAAGAAGATAAAGTTTTGTGGGACGGTGAGCCGCCAAAACTGGAAGTGCAGTATAACCAAACGTACGGTTTCTTGCTAGCAGTTACTTTTACCGTCAATAAACGTCGTTCTAATTTGGATGAAAACGGTTTGTTTAAAACGTTTATGGAAGAAATGAAATCAAACGGCATTATTGAACGTGATGAAGCAGGGAAGGACGGTGATGAAGGCCATGACAAAAAATGAAAAACATGGTGAAACCTCCTTGTTCCTGTAGACCAAGCTATAATCTCTACTATAATAATAAAAATTTTTATAATATAATATGAAATACTACCTCCTCCTGTTGTTGTTATAGATATTAATTTTATTTATTATTAGACTACCAGACTACTACAGGTATTATTTATTATTATTATTACGTATATTATATTATTATAATAATAATAATATATATTATTTTATAATAAGTTAATAATATTATATTATTATTATTATTATTATTATTGCCATTCTAATTCGCCGCTCGCTGAGCCCACCAAGCTACGGCGGTGGCATACAGCTACAAAATACATCGACAAAGAGCAACAGGAACAATTTGATACATGTCTTCATTCACACCATTACCACAACGCATATTGTTGCGTCGTAAACGGAGAATGGCAGGGGATCATAATAATTGCACAAAGAATGATAACAATCCTGCTGAAAGCCTTTTAATCGACGGTAGCATATTAGAAGGTGGTGGGCAAATATTTCGGAACTCTGTCTGTTTTGGGGCTTTGTTGAGGAAATCTGTGCATATAATAAAGATAAGGGCAGGTCGTAAAAAACCAGGATTAAGAAACCAGCATTTCATTGCATCAAAACTTATTTGTGACATTATTGAAAATGGCAATATAGAAAATGGTTTTGTAGGTTCAACCGACGTAAAGTTTCTACATAGTAATAATAATATTTGTAGAAACAACAACAAAAGACGGGAGATCGTTGCAGATTGTAAAACTGGCTCTATTACATTAATTTTGCAAGCTGCGTTGCCGATTTTAGAATTTTGTAACATTCCAACAAAAATAACCATTAACGGGGGAACTACAGTTAGTTTCTCCCCTCCAATAAATTTTTATAAATACGTTTACATGCCAATATTAAAAAATGAATTTGGCATCCAATCTTCAATAAATGTGTTAAAAGAAGGCTATATGCCAAGTGGAAAAGGCCAAGTAACTGTATCAAATAATATTCATAATACTAAAAACAATGTAAATCATAGAAAATGTTTATTGAAACCGATACATAAAATTGAGTTCGGTGCAATCGCTTCGTTCAGTATTTATATAACTTGCTTTGGAAATGCATGGCAAGCAAAACACAATGGCCAAAACTTATATGCTCACACAATACAAAACATTAAAGATTATATTACTAAAAGAGCAAATGATTTAATTAAAATGTCTAATGGCAACAACGATGATGGCAGTATTGATGATTCGATATTGTTTAGCTTCAACGATGATTTAACTTTCACTGGAAGTATGAAGGGGAGTGGTATTGCAATACAAATCGTTTCAAAAACAACGACAGGTTGTTTTTTAAGTGGAAATTCCTTGTTGCAACCGAAGTACGTAAACAATAGTAAAATTGGTGTAGAAGCTGCTACTCAGGCTATGGATGTCGTTGAAAAGGAAATACAAGTAAAGAGTTGCGTGGGAGAACATTTATCGGATCAATTGCTATTATTTATGTGTCTGGCTGATGGAATATCTAAAATAAAGATCCGAAATATGCGCTCCTTTACATCAAAACATTTGAAAACAGGAATTCATGTAGTGAAGCAATTTTTGCCAAATATAAAGATTACATTGTGCGATTGTGATAGTGATGGGGGGCAAACGCAAATTTTAACTGTTGTAGGTGTTGGGTTGCGTTATTAAAACATCTGGCGTCTTGTGTGTATCGTAAATTGTTTTTATGCGGGGAATTTTTTATACGTCTCACTGTACATTAAATTATTTTTAAAATATAAAAATATGATATCAAATTTATGATATTAAAAACTTTAAAGCAATAATAACTTTTTCACTTTTTCAAGCATATTATGCAGTAAACCATGTAATATACTACGACAAAAAAACATTTTATAATAAAATAAATACAAATTGTAGAGAATGAATTCTCTTCATTTATGGGATACCTTTGGAGAAAAATAGTATTCTATAGTTCTTGAAGGGCGCTCCAATTGCATATTAGTGCTGCTGTTATTTATATCATCATTTGTATCACTATCAATATTCATGTTGCTATCTTCGTTATGAATATTATCGAAAGCTGCTTGTCCAGCAGTCATTAACATATTTAGCGTTTTTTCATAAATTGATTTTTCAGAAGACTTAGAAACTAAATGACTGTTCCGTCTTGTATGTACATTATAATTTTCATTTAAACCGCTTGTTGAACTTACATTAATATTGTCATAAAACTTGTCATCGTGACATTGCCTCGACGTGAACCCGCTAAAAGGCTGCCGCCGCTTTATAGTTCTATATAAACGTTTATTATTATTATTATTATTATTATTCCATTGTCGTGGTTTTCCTTTGACAGTCCTAGGAGTGTTGTCTTCCACAATTGAGGACATATTGGCTACAACTATTAATTTTTCTTTGTGTAAATACAAAAACGTGCGTGTATATTAACGTGTGTCTGTGTATGTATAGATGGGTGTATATTGCTGGTGATATCTAAACCTTCTAGCTTACCATTAATATACTCAACAGCGCAGCAAGAAAACTGAATTCAGAGGAAAGAAGATGTTGTTGAATTATTGAGCACTTCTGTTGTTGGTATTATTGTTTGAATTCATAATTATTATTCTACTTATTATATTATATTTATATATTATTATTATTATAGACTATTATATTATTATATATTTATATTATTATTTTATACTTCTTTTTTATTGCGACTCTAGGCGCCATTTTTTATTACTACTGTATACTGTATACTGCATTGTAATAGTAGTAAAAAATTTATTTATTATATTATTATATTATTATATTATTATTATTATTATTATTTATTATTTTTTACTAATTATTTAATTATTATTGAAATTTACTATTATTCATCATACTACTAATTGGTAATACCACACCTGTTACTACTATTGTTGGAATCTTTTGTTGGTGATATTATTTCTAATAGACCACAATCGCAACTCACACTATTTGGCCTTCGTTTTTTTCACATTGTTTACAACAACACGACGCAGGAACATTATGCGCGGCTGGAATAAGGTGAAAATGTACATCAATGAAAATTTAGTCTTCGCCATCGATGCTTTTCTTATTTATAATACCATCATTATTGTCTATATTTTTTCTTTCTGTATGAAAAACCATTCGCCAAATGTGATTACCTTTCTTATTTTCTCTTAAATATAACTCACGTTCCGTTTCACAGCCAAAGGGATTTGAAATTAATTTTTCAGGCGTTATATTTGGTTCACTACAAGCACTGTATGTGGAAGAATATTTCGAAAAATATAAGTTATTTATTTCATCCATATTGGCTAATCGGAAATTGCCGTTGTTTAAAATGCACGTCTTCATATCTATATGTACTTCTTCGTATTCACTGCTTATGTATATTACACCATTGACAGGGTCTAGTACCGTGGCAAGAGCGGATACCAGAGAAGGTTGAATTATGCGGGTTACGGTTAATTTCTTTTTCCCATGTCTCTTCATATTTTTTTTAAATCGAGGATCGGGCATTTGACAACATAATATTTCGATTCTTCCTGGATATTTTGCTAAGTTTTCTAAAACGAAATTGGTATTAAACTCTGCATGGATGTAAGAAACATTATTTTGGTAACCAAGCTTATTTCGATAGTTTGTAGCTATATCAACTAAACCCTGCCTTATTTCAATACCTAAATAATTTTTATCTTTCGCAATTGTCTGTTGCTTACCATTTTGGCCTTCCCAAGCAAAACGCAGTAAAAATTTACCATGTCCACATCCAGCATCGATAATTAATGGATTATTTGGATTTTCAAATACTTGTGACCAATCGATATTGGTACCGGGCGTCTTAATAGTGTCACTACTACTATTATTGCTATTATTATTATTATTTACATTTTTTTTATTCAGGCTCAGTTCCCTGTCTTTACTAGTATTACTAAGATATTCTTGCTTATGATTAAATTTATCATCCCCAGATAGATTCAAGACTCTATATGGATCGTATTTAGTAGCATCATTATGGGCACAAATTAGTTTTTGTGCTTTATCTTCAGCATCAGCAACCCTGGCTTCAATAATGCTGTCAATGTGTTCAATAAATTCTTCACGACTTACTTTATTATTTTTACGTGCATCGAATTTTTTCAGTTTCCCAATTTTCAATGTTTGCAATTTAATTCTGTATGATTCTATCTGCCTCTCGACGTCATTGATAGTGAGAGTAGCCATGTATATGTGTGTGTGGGTGGGTGGGTGTAGCGTTTTCAGTTAACAGCTTCTTTATTTGGCTCCTGGGTTCCACCACAATTCGTAGTGGATGTGGAATATTATTTGCAAATGATGATGAGATAGGTGGTGTGACTATTATATTCATATTATAGTTTTTTATAATACCTGGTAGTAATAATAATAATAATATAAATAATATTATACGACGAGGTCGGGCAGGGAGCATGGACATACCATTGAACGTATTCTGACAAGTACATAGATATAGGAATTAATAATATTATAAAAAACAATACACAGCGTTGCCTCGGCAGTGTGTATTATTACACTGTATCTAATAATAATAAGATTGAAATAGGACTGCAACAACAAAGCGAGCAATATAATGGAAACAGGCACGTCGGACTTACTCTTTATTAGAAGTGTTCTGCTAAAATAATAATCAATTTCAACCAATAATGATGTAGCACTGTACCACTACTAATAATAGCAAAAATATTTATTATTTTTAATAAATAATTATTAAATTTGTGCATTTTTTCAATAATTATATTTGTATTATGCACATCATCATTTTTTTGTATTATATTTATTATTATTATTATCGCACTACTAGCTACTTTTTATAATTATATTTTTTTTATTTATTAATGCTACTACTATTATTATGATTGTAGTAGTAACAGTAGAGAAGTAGTTGTGCACCATGAAGATCCACGCATACAAGCACTAGTTCTAGTTACGGGAAAAACAATTCTTATTGCCAAATTAATTTTCTTTTTTAACACTTTCATAAACGCTCGTAACAGTATGAATAATATAAAATCAGTTCCTACAGGGTCATATATTGTTGATATAGAACAACTCAACCGTCAACTAAAACTAGATGAGAAACGCCATTTCATTCAAGGTGTGAAAGATGACGCGTATCGTGCAACGGGGCCAAAAATATGTATACATAAGAAGAAGATAAAGTTTTACTTGAAAATGGCGAAGCTTTTGCTCTTTTCTAAAGCAATATGTTGGTTTACTATTGTTTATAGCACTTTAATGTTTATAAGTTGTCATGTAACAGCCCGTCAAGAATTAAAAAATATAGAACACCAACGGCGGCTTTTCAAAAATTCAAATGAGACCACTGCAATCAGAACTCCATTACTACATACATTAGGAATATGTTCAAAAATTAAAGTTGAAAAAATGGAAAATAGTATTAAAGGTTTTGAATCGTTTGCCATTTTTTTATTAATTTCATACTTTACCACTGTGACTACACGTGTTTGGAATATGTATTGCTGCACCGTGGCAGCAATGGGTAGAATTAATGACATAGTATGTCTTGCTCGGGGATGCTTTGAAGCATGTGATCAACAAGTATCTAATGGTCGCCTGTTCTTAATTGATATACACCGTTTTTGTTCCTTATCTTGGGTTGCGTGTTTCGTTGGGGTAACTGAAGCGTATACGGTTGACAACTTATTCCGTCCGTTTTGCCGTGCACACGCCATACCAGGTGTAACACATTTAGACATGGGTTTACTTTCGAAGGAAGAATTTATACAAGTACAGACAATAATATATCTCAACAAAGGTGGAAATGGCTTACGATTTTTTATCAAATGTGCATTAAGAACTGCTGCAATGGCTGAAAAACGTGGTATAATATCTGAGCAATCATATAATGTGCTTATAAATAAGATTATTCTTCTTCGCGCAAAAATTGGCACCCTGTTCGATTACCGTATGATGCCTATAAATGCAGGTTATAAATTATTGGTGAATTTTAGCACATATTCATATTTAGTTGTATTTGTTACCATTAAAGTTTTGGTTGTGTTTCAAAGTGGTAGTGGGGCAACAATTGTAGTTGCGGGATTTATCACTATTTATTTTTTAATGTTTATAATAGTGGGATTGTTGACTCTGGCGCATGAGTTAGAATTTCCGTTTAGTAAAGATGGGCTATTTGACCATCGGGTAACAAATTTAGTTCATGGAATCGCCCAAAGTTCCGCAAAAATTTTATTTCAGTCTCCATGCATAAGCACCGAAATTAGTGATATTGAAGCAGATGTATTAAGTAACACTTCAATTAAAGCAAAGGCGTATGATCAAGTAAAGCCAACAAAACGATTAAGTGTTAACCGAAGACACACTTCTACGTTAGGGTATACTAATATAAGTAAATTAGATCACAACGTCTTGCCAACATATAGCACAGCCTCTCGCATAAATGAAGAAATTTAAAAAAAATACGACACGTACCCAATAGAGTATTGTTTACCTTCTTTTGGGGAGATAAATAGAAATTAAAGTGTTGTGTTTAATCTTTGAGATAAAATATTATAATATTTATTATCACTAGATACACACGCTATATTCAGAACATATATAAGTTGTCTATTTGAGACGCTAAGGATATTTTAATGTTCTTTAATTTTTCCTTTGAGTAAATGAAAGTGGTTCGCTATGTCACGAATCATTTTCATCATTTGCTGCTGTCGCAATTCTAGCTGCGTCAACCGTTTGATTACGTATTCATCCTTGATTGCTTCAAAATTATCGTAATCATCTATATTTCGTTGTTTCTGGATCATTGGGTTATTGTTCAAATGATCTAATTTCTCTCTTTTAGCATCAATACATTTTAAAATGTTGTCTGCATTTTCTTCAATTTCACGTCGTGTGCCATAATCTTTCAGGCTTAATGTTGTTGCACTGGCAGATAAATTTAATCGCATTTCTTTTGGTCCATTTGCTTCATATTTACGTCGGGCTTCCCGTCTTAGCAAGACATTGAATTGTGGAAAGGTGGTGCAGATTTCATCGAAATCATGTCGATCTAACAATTTACAGTCGCAGTCTGATACTGCAACAATACTGCATGTAGTGGGGCTATTATATAGTAAGCTTAGTTCCCCGAAATATGCACCATCTCCTAATGTTTTAAAGGTTCCTTTGGCTCTTGTCTGTAGTGCAACGTCTCCTTTCACCAGAAAATACATTCCAGTCCCAAACACTCCTTCCCGAATTATTACTCCACCCGCTAAAAAAATTTGAACTTTTAAAGCATTAACAAGTGCCTGTTATGTCAAATCAGCGTATTTGTTATGTTAGTGTATATACTTTTTGTCTGTAAAATGTAGAATAAAGAACGAAAATGAAGATAGAATAAAACTTAAACTTACTATCATTAACTCATTATCACATTGTTTAAACAAGGAACATCTTTCTACTGCATCTTTATGCAATTCCATTTTTACTCGTACTTGTAGACTATCTGGCAAGCCATCTGTAAAGTTGTATCGCGTGTCAAGCTTTCTATGCCTTGCCCATAAATATTCATAATATCTAAGTACCTGACTTTTTACCTCATCGGACAAAGAAAAGGTAACTAGCGTATCTCGGACAATGTCCATCTTCTGTTTAAATTCGAACTCGAGTGTATTTGTTCCTTGGATTAAAATCGTTACTTGACCAATAATGTAAGCATTTAATATTGCGTTACAAAACCCTAAAATTATTGCCATATTTCTCTCACCTGGGCTAAGCGTTTGAATCTCAGGCAAACTACCAAGCAAGAAATTCAGCCCTGTTGCGTAAGCGCCAACATATCGCTCCGCTAAAGGCTTATCTTCTTCAAATGAGCAATAAGTTGTAATTTGGACTTTTGTACCATTTACCATAGCGTTTGCTCCGAAACCACTTTTACGCAATTCGCATACAAAATAAAATATACATCCGCTCCAATGTACAGAAATTACAATTAGAAAGAACAAGCGCACAATTCTTGTAAGACGGACGTAGGATTGGAGAAAGTCGCTATTTTCAATAAACTTGACAATCCGTGCTATTCTAAACAATCGGGGTATTTTTGCAAATCGTCTCCACACTTTAATTTGCTCTCCATCACTCCCACTACCTCCAGTTAGAAGCAGCTCTGTTGGAAAGATGGCCAACACATCAAACCAAAACCACTTTTGCAAATACTTTTTTCCGATAATCTTCTTATCGCGAATCAAATCACCATTAGGCAGTACAACCATCGTATTAAAATTTAATATGACATCGATCACAAAGAACAAATCAATGACAATGGTGAGAACTGCCAATTGCGCTTCCAGATTCCCGCCATAGTCAGGAAACCCCATCTCCAGTGGAATTACTAATGCAGAATGAAATGTTAACAATAGGATGACAATATCCCAAATGGAACGGAATTTCGATTCAGGGTGTATAGGTTTTTTCAAACATTCTTTCAATGTCGGTCTTTTGTAAACCTCCTTTAATTCTGCATAACAATTTTTGCAAGCTCTAACGCCTTCAATTCTCCAACGAGAGCAATCATTACATAAAAGCAAGCCGCAAAATCTACAATGATGGCGTCTGTTGTAACATGTGAAATTTGCATCACACCCAATGCAAAACTTAGATGAGCTATCATCTAGCCAAGAAGCACCCCTGAAATGAATATTCTTGACAACATTTTCTTTCTTCTTTTCAACTTTATTTCGCCGTGCTTTTGCTGCTAAACGTGTTAACGATTTCATAGTTGCAATTCCTATTTTTGCTTCTCCACCATTATCAGCTTTGCTTCCATTGCCATTACTGTTGGTAGTTACGACATCGTTTTCTTTTGGTACATTCTTTTGCATTTCGATCGTCACCGCTTTGGTATCATCCACCATGTTGGATATAATATAATTCAAAGAAAATACTTGTTTGTGTGTTGATTATGCCATATAATTATTCTATACTTCACAAGCAATCCAAATGATTTTCTTCTGCCAGGTCAATCCAAATGAACTGCAATAGTAAGAAAATTTGATATTCGATTGTAATGTGTCATGTGTCAACTAAAAATATAATAAAGTAAGTATATACATAATAATAATAACAACATAATAATAATAAAAAATATAACGGGTGTAACAATGATAATAATAATAATTAATTAATAGAGCAGAAAAATTAGAAATTTTCGAAATTTTTCGAGGCAATCCCTTAAAAAAATGGGAGAAAAATAAAAATAACAAACATCATTAATTCATTTTTATTTTCATTGTTATCCAGTATGTATGTATTACACCTGTCGACTAGACACGCGTCGCAACCAACGTAAAACCAACAACACGAAAACACTCATAAAAATTGATTTAAACAAAAAGTTGAAAATCTAAACCGTAAAGTCTCTCTGAAATTATATAAAGCCGACGTATCTTCATCGGGTGCACGATCGTACAGTTCAGTAAAAAGCCTTTAGCATTTGAATTACTTTTAAAATGTGACGGGGTGTGTATGTGTGTTCAATTGTTTAGTGGGAATAGAATATATCTAGATTAATATACCTATTAAGTATTGGAAAATCATACATAATAAATAAGTATGAAATCTTAGTTAGTAGATGAAGTATATGGTTTAAGGGTCCAAATTCCATCAAAACCTCGCTAAAATCCTTATTATATAAATCTGATAGGGCCAAGTACAAATTTAAATTCTAATTTTTCTGCTCCAATTAAGGTGAAAATATGTGAGGTAGCAAAAATTCGCAGGGACAATGTATTCAGATTTTAGATTTTTTATGACCTAAATTTTCAAGTTCTTTTAGTTATTTAGCGTTTAAGTTAAAAGTGAAAATTTAGAGAGTTCATACATATGAAGTAAGAAAAAGAGTGCCGCCTTACTACTTTGAACTTACATATAATAACACCTTTTTTGTCCTTCCCTTATTATGAAATATTATTATGAAATACGAGTAGCCAAGTTAATAAAGTGTATTCTTTAGTTGATTCCTCAGAAGTAATGTAATAGTATAGTGCACTAGTATCCGAAACCAGCAGCTTTTTTATTTCTACTAATTACGCAACTCATGCTTATTACATTAACATACCGTATGATATTATATTATCGCAGAATTTATTATCCGGTTACTTTAACTTATTGTTACTACTACTATAATACTTATCCATTATTGAGTCTCACAGTAATAATATATTATTATTATCTATTATCATTATTTATATTACTACAACTATATCCTTAACTTGCAACAACAAACCGGTTGACTAAAGTAGTTTTTGCAACACAACAGTACCGGGTCGATACATTCAAGCTCTACAAAGAAGTATTACAAAAGCGTTATTTCATTTACGCAAACAACAATGAATTTGTCCTCGTCTGAATCTTCCGGCACGGATTCAGATTTGGACGAGGAGCAACTTGCATTTCAAAATAGTTTAAAAAAAAAAACACAGGCAACAAAAGATGTGGAAACTAAAGAAACAAAGACAAGTGCGCTGCAAAAAAACAGCAAAAATGATAATATATCATCTGAAACAAAGCCTTCCCCTAAATCTATTATGCAAACGAAAAGTAAAACTGTCAAGTCTAAGAAAAATAGTACATTAAATGTAACTGCGCCCCGTCCCACTGTACACGAAGAACCAAAAAAAAAAAAAAGTAGTTCCGCCAAAAACACTAAACAAAAAAAAAGAAAAGTGTCTGTAAGTAGCCCATCCAGTTTTGTAGGCCTTAGTTCCTCGGAAGATGATAGTGATAGTGATGATGAAGATTTTTTTTCAAATGTAAATTCCCTTTTAGATAGTATAAATCTAAAAAAAAACAGAAAAAAACAGCAAGAAGAAGAGTTGAAACTAGCCAAAGAAAAGGAGGAGATGCGTCGAAAAGAAGAAGAAGAAAAATTGATTAAACAGTTAGAAAAAAAACATACAATGTCACAAAAAGTACTTCAGGAACAAATAGAAAAAGAGAAAGCTGAAAAAGAACTTTATAAAAAGAAAAGTAAATTGCAATCACAAGATACCCAACAGGCACAATTAGAGTTAATCGAAAGAATAAACAAAGAAGTTGATAGTCGTATTCATAGTGAAGATAACCATTCATCTGGCATTTTTGGATTGTTTGGAACAATTTTTGGCTTATGCTCTGGTGGTAGAGATGAAGGTGAGGATGAGGATGAAGTAGGGCGGCATGGCGTGTAGTGGTGAAAGGTTACAAATATTAAGCTAAACTGAACTGTGTACTTTAAATATAAGTTAATGTATAAAAAACATTTAACCCCACATATGTTTTCTTTTTTGTATAAAAAAGACTTCCTTTTGTAAACTAATTTATAAATCTGTTTTTATATTTACCCAACAAGACAGTAAATTCACCCTAGAGCATCTGGGGTGAAATTACTATCTTTGGAGTGTGAATTAATATTCAATTGAAGGTGATTCAGAGGGAGACAAAATGTCTAAATTTCGAGTCTGGGTTTTGCGTGATTTTTTACAGGTCTGAAGATATATAATGTAGAACGATATATATATAATCACAGATATAAAATTTTATTAAATAAAATTTTATTTAGATTAATGAGTAAGATACTATTAATATATTTGTATTTTTATACTGATTTAAGCTCTTATAAATATTAATAAAACATTAAATCAATTTACATCAAATCCCTTACATGTGTTTGTGGTGTATGGTATGTTGGTGATGATTGTGGTCTATTATAATTGTGTATAGTTATATCGATTTTTTGGCGACTTGTTGTTGGTGTAATGTGGTTAAAATTACGTCGCGATGGTGACGCAGACGCTGGTCTTCTTCTTCTCCTCCTCCTTCTTCTGTTAACATTTTTGCTACTTTTCGGGCGACGTGGTTTATGTATAAACTTATTCTGTACCCTATATGGTGGGTGTGGTGTTGGTCTACCTGGAGTATCGAATAAACTTTCCTGTGATTTAACATATACACGTCTGGCACGTAAATTAATCGCACTTGCGGTCCGAGGCCGTCTTCTCGTGTTTTTGCGATATGCAACTCTACTATTTTCTTTTCTCAACGAAATGGGAGATACCGTGTTGTTGTCGATGAATACTTTTTTTCTTGTTCGTTGCCTAGGTGATGAAGTGTGTGGGCGACGCTCGTTTTGTTTTACATTAAACCCAACCCTAGCTGGAAAAGCAGTTGATGGTCTTCGGTTTTTCTTAAAGACCGATGTATTTGGGGGTGACTGTCGGCCGCTCTTTTTTTGTTGATGCCATTCATCTCTTTCAAATGCTTTCTGAAGTCTTTTTCGCCTATCCATTTTCATATTTTCGTTGCAAATATTATGCAATTCCGATATTTTTGTCCCAGTTTCGACAGCGCCATGGGTAAGTCTATATGAATATGGCAACAAATATGTTGCTTCAATACATCGTGAAAATGCTTTATAATATAATCCAGATGGAAAACATGATTTGTCTATTTGCAGCTTTTCACGGCCTTTGGATATTTCAACAGGGTCATCGAGTATAGGATACCGGCCTAAGCCAGGGTATGATTGTTTTCTTGCTTTTAAGTAAAGTTTTTTCAGTCTAATTGCGTTTACATGGTGTTCGCCTACGGCTTCAACTGCTACAACATACGCTTTATACATTTCTCCAACTCCTTTTGTATAATGCTTTGCATTCATTTCCCCAACGCCAAAATTATAAAGTGCAGTTGCGTGTATATATTTCAGGTCGGATATCTTTTTTTGTACATCGCGTTGGTTTGATTTAGACGCCTGAATAAAATCTGTATCTTTTTGGATTTCAATCATAAAGTTTACTGCATGTTTTGCTTCTTGCCTTGCCATATGATATTTGTTTAAAGATGTAAAACAAGCAGCTAAATGCAAATGTGCCAATGCAATTGATACATGTGTCCCAGCTCCAATTTCAGAACAAATTTTTTTTTCAAGTGGCAATCCCATAAAATCATTTGCGTTTCGATCAAACAGTTTATATTCAAGTTGTATAGCCTCTTTGAACTTATCACCAGCGGTTTCAAATTTGCCAAAGAGTGTGTCGATAAAACCGTAGGCATTTCTAATTAATGCATCGAGTGCTATGACATATGTAGGGGTTTCACTTTTCTTTTTAAAATTAAAAGCTGCGCTCAATGTTTTAATCATTCTTACAAGTCTATCGGCAAACCAGGTATATATATCTCTTGCTTTATCGACCAGCCCTTTGCCGTATCGAATTCTACCCTTTTTTGCAATACGAATGCCGTTTTTAACGCATAGCTTTGCCATATCCATAATTAGGTGGTTGTCAGCAACTTTTCCTGCTACAATGTCTTCCACGGTATAATTAACGACATTTCTAGCTTCCCCATACTCATATGAATCAAACAATTGTTCAATATATTTTATATTGTGTGTTGTCCTAGCTGAGGCCATTAGTCTTTTTATGTTTATTTTCTTTCTATTATTTAGTTGCTCCTTCACTTGCCGATACGCCCACTTCCACTTCCTCGCTACTGTCATTTCACTCGTTATCCCCATTGTTATGTTACTTCACTTCTCTATACCGTTCCACAGCTTAAAATTCTCGTCATATTTCTTAACTTATTCCTGTGTATGTATTTATAAATTAAAAGTTGTTCTATTTTGTAAATGAAATTCTAACAATCCATCTTACAAGGCATCCGTCCTCTTTAATATTACATACACAACACATTAACATACATAAAATGGCATTTATTATTATAGTAGCAGTAGTGAAATTTGCTTTTTTTATTTTCTTTCTTCCTTTGTCGTTCTTGTTACCACAATATTATTCTCGATTGCATTATTAAGGACAATAATACTGTGGATGGATATTTAGCGTCAGCATAATTGTATAACCAACATAACTGACATAAAGGTACATGTATGATGACACACCACTGTTTCTTTTTATCTTCTTATCGGATAAGTTAATGTTTTTACCCTATTTTAACTCTATTTCCATTTTTGATAGGCGCACAAAAGGTATACTATGATTATACTCGTTGCAGGAGTACAACTTACACGTCTTATTCATTTTTGATGTCGGGTTGTTGTGTGGTGCTTGTTTAAAACTATTTAAAATTGTTTATTATTGCAATTATTACGACCACTGAACTGGGAGCGCGTCAAATGTATTTATTGGGATGATGGGGAGGAGAGTACCAGAGTAATGCATTATTAATACTATTATTTATCATTCATTATTATCATACTCTATGCTGTATTTTATTAATAATAATAATAATAATAGTTAAAAAATTATTGATTTATTTATTATTACATTATTATTGATAATAATACAGGCACCACATCGCAGTGTAATTATAATTAATTATAATTATGAATAAATAATACAGTTGTGTTGGATACAACCTGTGTAACCTACTAGTGCATCCTGGGGTAGAGACTCGTGGTTTTGAAGTATATAGTAATATATATACGTAAATAAATATATATTCAACTAAATATGATAATGATGGGAAAGGCAAATTATTTCTTGTTTATTTATTTGGTTTTGGTATCATTGAGAATTGCAAGCAGTAGTTTTCTTCATAATGGCGTGATTTTAGGTGTAAAATCTGTTTTTGGAAAATGTCAAGGTTTAAACGTTGCTTCGATGGCTAAAACGGATAACTATGATGTTATGAGAGATGGACAAATTGTACATCCATGGGACGGTGTCCCTCAAGCAAACTTAGCTACTGCAGACGAGTATGATAGGCAATTCTATGTAACAAAAAAGGGGGTACCACTATATTTTAATAATGTTAGCGTTCACCACGCAAACCCGTACCTCAAACACAAAGGCTATATCATAAAACCGTCTCTACAGAAAGATGGTGGGCAGTCGCTTATTGAATCGACCCAGCCTCAAGGCCCAATTTCAACTAGCCAAAATGGCACGTTTACTGCGCATCTCCAATATGGGCATTGTCGTCGATTAGGGCAACCGTACGTATGGATTACGTTTGAAATTTGGAAGGACAGTGGCAGTTCAGGAAAAGATGCAAAAGGAATTATGGAAACGTGTAATATAGACCCTAACACGTGCCAAGGAAAAGTATGTGTGCGATTCAGCATTCTTTGGGCTAAACAATGCCCAAAGAAACGACATCCACGCCATGGTTTATCAATAGGCACATCGTCGTCTGCAAGAGACGTTGTTACAAATGGTAAGCCAACTGATGAGTTTAATATTGACACTCCGCTATACTATGTAACAAAGGGTACTCCGAAGACAAAGTTTTTCATCTCTGTTCATGAAATAGGTCAAAAGAAAGACGATGGTGTAATGTTAGGGAAACCAACTGTACAAGGATTTGCCGAAAATCAATTAATTGTCACACAAGGCGGAACAGCTGGACAAGGTGGGTTAGTTCATCTTGGTGGTCGCCCGTTAGTATTGGAGTTAAATTTTCAATGTGTCAAGGGTACCATTGCATCAGTGCAAAGAATTACCGTTGGTATAGATATTTGCAGAAAAAATACACCAGCATCTCAGTGTACACTATCTGATTCAGGTGTAATTGAATACCGAAGTGTCATGTTTTCATTATTAAAATATTGTGGGGAAGATCCAGGTGGCAGTTTTGCGTATCATGTATTTACAACATTTCTTTTCCTTTCCATATTTTTGTGTGGCACAGGATGCTATTATAAATATCGTGTATTGGGTTCCAGAAATATGGAAATTTTGCCTGGCATTGATTTCTTACGTTCATGTGCTGGTGCACTTGCGACTGTCAGTTGTTTTAAATCATGTTTCACAAAAGGAATTAAGTATTCAACTTTAGAAGGCGCCGATCATATTGTAGATGACTTTGATGATGATTCATTTATTGATGACGGTATGAATGATTCTTCTGTTGGTTATCAATCGTCGGTTAGTATTGGATTAGCAAGACGTGGTGACTATGGCGATGAAGACTTAAATGACGAGCTTGATTTAGATGATGACGTGAATATTGATGACTTTTAAGGCTTTAATCAAGGGGAAATGATAGTAGCATATACTTCGTAATATAGTATTACGTACACTGGTGGGTTCCATACTGGTTTTCAGATCCTAAGGAGAGTGTTATGTGTAATGCAATATACAATATACGTTAGTACAACGCGCACATATCATATTATATTATATAAAATATTATCTTACTCATTATAGTTTATTATTTAATAAATGATAAAAATGAATACCTCGTATATTTTTATATCTCTCATAAATAGAATTTTATATATATGATATATCATATACCTCTGTGATTAATGTAACTTATAACTTTACACTTTTTAACACTTATTAACCTGCCTCTATTTTAAAAGCTATGATAACTTATTATTTGTAACCAATATGGTACGAACTCGTATTTTATTTTTAAACACGCTTTAAAAAACGTTAAATTTTGCTATGCGCTCCGACATATGGTGTAGACTTTTAGTACCACTCTCTACCAAATTTATTAACAGGTTTAGGATGTTTTGTTGTTCTTATTTCTGCCGTACTCTCTTCTCGCGTTTTTTTCCAAAATTGATCAAATGCATACATCTTATGCAAAGTTTCTGCAGGTGGTGGTGCATTAGTAAAACTACGCAGACGCTTTAAAAACTTTTGCGTAATCCATGCCGCGGCAATCTGACTTTTTGCAACTGCCAATACTTCCACATGTGATCCAGCTATGACAGAAGCAGGTTCCCGTTTATCGGGATTCAATATAGAATTTTCGCCAAAAACACTTGGTTTTATCAATGTCGTGGTCTTTACAGCTAATTGTTTTACATCAATTGAACCATATTCTGCTAAATATAATTTTCTTTGATCACGGAATTGCTCCAGCATATCTTCATTCGTCTTAATTTCGTTTTGATACACTGTTTCCATTTTATTTAGTTCCATATACCGATGCAAGCTTTTCTTCTCTTTTACTCTTTCTAATTTCTCTTGTACCATCAATTCTTGCTTCTTAATTTCATCTGCTTCATTTGGGTAAGCTTGAACTTCTATCACCCCTTTTTGTATTACGTAAAAAAACTCACTTACTTGACCTTGTTGTATAATAATGGTCCCAGTAGGATATTTTTTTTTCTGTGCAACAGTTGCAAGCTTTGTTAAATTTTCATCCGTCCACGCATCAAACAACCCAGTTCGTATAAATGCATCGTATTTTTCTTGCAGATGTTTTAAATGAAAATTAGCAATACCAATTGCCCGAAAATCTTCCCCGTGTATTTGTAATACCGAGCTAGGTTCCTCCGCAAATACTGTTGCAGATCTTTTTTGTCTGAATATAAGCCCTAGTTCCCCAAATGCTGTTCCAGCTCCCATATGATTTACTAAAATAGTTGCTTCAGGATCCTTAGGGTCTCTGATTCGAACACCTAATTTTCCTCCTACACATATAAAGTAATCATCGGGTTGGTCTCCTTGCCTACAAATAACTTCATCACGTCTTAAATCTCTCAAGGTCATTACCCTACTCATTGCTTCTTTCACAGAATCCGGATATTTTGCGAAACAGCTGAGCGTGTGAGTGACATACTTGGCATCTTTGTACTGTTGGTTTGTTCTTATTTCTGGATCTACTCGTAAAGCTTTATCGACATGAGTTGGCAATGTTCTATGTGCAATTTTTGTTAACTCTTCTAAAGCTGTCATTTTGTTCAGCCTACTACTAGCGTTTTTTGGTGACTTTTGCTTATCTTCAACTAATGATTCTAATACAGTAGTGTCATCAACTACCTTTCCTTCGTAAACACCTTCCTTTTTCACAACACCAGTTAGTAACGTCTTTCGTTTCTCTTTTTTAAATTTATTATACATATCCATATTTTGAGAATCGCGATGTAGCTCTAAAACCGACAATGTATTTTTTTGCCCGTGGTTATTATCATGCAAATGGTGTTTCTCATCATTCAAAATATTATGCAACGTGTCGAAAGATATTGGGGTAAGTTGATTAAGTTGTTCTTTAGGGACATTATTATTATTTACATCATGTGAGGCTATGAGAGGCAATATTTTTTCGCGATTGCTCTTTTTCGCTTTTCTCTTTGCTTTTTTAATATCGTCATTGGCATTTTTTAAACGAATGTAAGCACGATTTGATTTAACATACAAGCCACATCGTCTCTCCAATATGATTTTATTTTTTAATGCCGCTTTATAGATATTTGGTTCATTTGTCATTAATGTTTTATCCTCGAGTACAGCATTTAAATCGCTAAGTGACTTAGCAATTTTTCCCATTTTTATATATAGCACTGATCTCAAATATAAAACGGAAGACTCGTGATGGTGGTCAACTTGCATTTTCTCAAATAATTTACGCATATCATATTTTGCACTGTCAAATTTTTCTAGGTGTGCATAAGCAAATGCTCTGCAAAATAATGGCCAATTGAGGGACTCAAGATCTCCCATTTTCCTATTTGAATGTGCAACGCAGTTCAACCAGTCCCTTTTATTTTTATCGGGTCCAAAATACATGTTTGTGAAGTCTTTTGGTACCCAATTTGGTAATATGTAACCTTCCATCAGCGGATCTTCTTTTAAAAAATCTGCAATCCTTGCCATTCGATCTGTATCTTGTAACGCTTTTTGTAGGTCTAGCCTGTCATTATCATTATATGAATCGTTATTTTTTTTGTTAACTGGCGATAATTTTTTAACTTTTATACCATATCTGGATGATGCGGCAGATGATGGTCTACTAGAACTTTTTATATTTACTTTTTCTGATAGATTTCCCGATGCTTTCAGTTCACGAACATACGCTCGAAAAGCACGAAAAAAATCACGTTGTATATGTTTTCGGGCAATCCCTTTTGCCATAAACATCAAAGCCAAGTGTAGTGGCAGCACTTACAATGATGAAAACGCCAGTACAAACACCGAACAGGAAACATCGTGGTAGACCACCGAGGATTAAACCTGAGCCAGGCCAGTTAGTTTGCCCAGCCTGCCAAACCGTATGGAATGGTAAAAATGCACCTTGTCGAGCATGCAATAAAGATGTTCAATGGGAAACCTTGTATAATGAAGATTATCAACAAAGAACAAAATTGGCAGAGTTTAGAAAGCACAAAAAAAAGTTGCGCCGGGCTAGAGAGCGAAAGAAGCAAAAAGAAATTGATGCTCGAAATAGGGTGCTCGAGGCCCGTGCGGAACGGAAAAGACTATTTTGGGAAGCACAATGTAAAAAGAAAAAATTAGAAAAATTTAACAAAATAAATGAAAACGAAGACAATGATGAAAATATCAATGTGACTGATCAAGAAGAGGCGGGGGATACAAAAGATGAGGATAATCAAGATGGAACTCAAATAAATAATGGATTGATGGATTTTTCGGCCTTGGCAGAATCTCAACGAATTTCAGCAAAAGCAAAGAAAAAAGGTATGACAGTTGAGGAGTATCAAAATCTAAGCGAATCTGAATCTGATAGTGATGATGAAGCTGCAAAAGATCCAAATAGTTTTGTAGAAACTATTCCATATGGATATTCGTTTCCACTATTACTTTCTTCTTTAGAACGAGATCGAGGATTTGACACGGTGTTTGGAGCATATCCTAAAAATTATAATAAAAGTGAGGGGTTGTTAAGAACTGTAGAAACATTGACAAAATTCGATGTTGACAAGTATGGAAATCGTAGACATACGCATATCAGAAAAAAGAAAGAAAAACTGAAAAAACAGAGTTTAGATCGAAAAATGTATTTATATAATTTGCACAACAATAAAAAAAGAACGAAGGCAAAAATTGCAAAATCAACTGACAACTTAAAGACGGATTCTTTTTTCGGTCCAACAATTGTAAAAAAAGAGAAATCTTGGATAAGCATACAAGATAATTTAAAGTCATATGCAAATAATAGAAGTCAATACATGCTTAATAAGTTAAGAGATGATAACCGTGATGCAGCTGTGGAAGCAAAAAAGTTTTTATCCATAGATTATTCTCAAAAAGTAGATCGGCAAGCATTAACAAGTTATTATGTTGGGAAACATGCAAAGAAGATTGATGATTGGTACAAAATTAGAGATGAAGCTGGGCAAGTTGGACTTACAGATGAATTAAAATTTTTAAAGCAAGCAATATCATTAGATGAAACATTCTTAAAAAGTAAATTTGAAAAAGATTAAAAATAATTAAAAGTACGTATATTTAATTTGACAATAACTTTAATTTGAAAGTTAATTTCATAACTTTTTAATCTTCAGGATTATTTAATGCTAAATCATTCAAATCAGCAAATATATCATTAGCATTGTTGCTAGTATCTTTACTACCAGAATTGCCTCTCACTCGACGTTTACCTTGTTTTGGTTGTTTTAGGCCTAATGCGCTAAATGGACTGCTTTTATCACTCGCATTACTTTCAGGTTTTTTTCCCTGGTCCAAGTTATTGGTACCAGTATTATTACTAATACTAACTCTACGACCATTACTAAAATGCATAAACTTTTCCTTTTGATTAGTTGCAGGTTGTGGGGTCGTTGGGGTATTTGTTTTCATGGTATATTTTATGTTATCATTATTTGGTGTCGAGGGTACTTTTTCGAATGGGTTGCTATTTCCTCTATTTCGCTGCTGTGGCTGCTGTTGCATTTGAAATGGGTTACTATTTCCTACATTTTGCCGCTGCCGTTGTGGGTGCTGCTGCATTGGAAACATCATAGAATTATTTATAGTAGTACTGCCATTTTGCTTGTTCATCATAAAATTACTACCATTAGAACCACCACTTGGAGACGCAAGGTAATTTTGCCCACGACCAAAAGAAGAGGATTGCATCGCTGCGTTATTATTAATATTAAAAAATTGGTGTCCACCTTTTCCCTTGCCAAGCATATGATTTTGCTGCATCATCATCTGATTATTAATTGGAGGCATCAAACCCATAGCATTTGATATTGGATTCATATGACCATTATTATTTGACATCAATCCATTATCTTGCGTTTTGTTCATCGCAGGCATAACATTGTTGCTGCTAACACTTTCCTTGTTGTTTGATAATGGTAGCGTAGACATTGGCATTAATCCACCCAAATTATTAAACATTTTCGTGTCACTATTATCATTAGTTGTTTCCGCAGTGCCAGAAAATAAGTCTAACAGATCATCATGAGTTGACTGTCGCTGAATTTCAAGCCCTTCTTTTTTAGACATCTGTTTTTTTGAGTCCGACGATTTTAAAGCAGGTGATGGTGGTGCATTTTGTGTCAATGTTGCCAAATCAGCTAAACTTACTAGAGAATCATCGTTTCCTCCAACGTAAGTGCTTTTTAATTTTGCTTCATTAGGGTTTTTCTGCGATCCTTGTACAGACATTATTGCGTACAAGTCTTTCACATGATGTATGCTATCGTTCATGTGTAACAATTTATGCATATCCGCTTCATTAACATTGCTTTGTAAACGACCCATGAGTTCCTTTTGAGATGCTTCTACATGCTCCACTAAATCTTTGATAATTTCACTTGATTGGATTTCTTCCTTGCTTTCGGCTGCATTTAGTGACTGTTCAAGAAGTGCGATTGTATTTGCAACCGTTTCTAACCATTGTGGTAATGGTATAACAGTTTGTGCTTGAGTTTGTTGTTGCTGTAATTGCTGTTGAGCTGGTTGCAATTGATTTTGCTGCGCTTGCTGCTGACTTAATTGTATTGCAATTTCGAGATCTGATAAACCATGAGGATTGTTTAAATTATTTTGTGGATGGCGCTGAGGTGGTGCTTCAAGCACCGGGGCTGGTGGATGTACAAAATTTTGTTGCGGGAGTTGCGGTTGTTGTACCCTCGATTTTGGAGTAAATATATTGACTGACTGATTCGCAAGTGGTCGTGGAAATTTAACGTTACGCTCGCGTAATTTATGGTATGTTTCAACAAACAAGCGCAGGCCTTTATCCTGGTGTTTGTGGTAACCTTCTCCCCAGGCTTGAAGCATATCTAATACTTTTTCCATTGCTTCCAAATTATCTCTACCACCTTTGTCTATGCCTCTATCTACTAAACGAACAAGGGAATTCATCATTTTTTGCTCAGCCATAAACTGTAAGAAAAAAAAATTCTGAGAATTATTTTTCACTAACGCATCAATTACTTGTAATCCAAACATGACGACTTTATGTTGCTCATCTTGAATCTTTTTACGCGCTGCTCGAACACCTAATCGTAGCATTTCCTTATCCGTTGTATTCTGTGACTTATCGCATACAGCTGTCACTAAACCCCAGTCAAGCTTGAACAACATAACATCTGTTGCTTTATCTACCAATCCGGGGAAGGAGTCTGGTGGATATGATACACGTTTGCCAAAACGTTTAGAAAAACTCTTTGAAACTTTCCTCATTATCAAGTATATATGCAAACGTTAACGTTCTGCTCTAATAATTTGTTTCGGTTTAATATAGTAAGTTTTCTCGTTCTTATATTCGTTGATTGTCGTTACTACAATTGTTTATAAATCATACCGCCTGTGCAATTTACCACGGTGGTAGATGAAACAGCTTGTAAAAGTTCAATATAATTATGTATATTAATTAATAATAATAATAATAAATAATAATTTATTATTATAATATAATAATAATATTATTATTATAGTAATAATTTTTTCATTTTACTACTAAGAATACTATTTTGTCCATTTATAACTACGTATTATTAGTTGCATTTACCACTCTTCAATTAAGCTACCATGTACGTATCCCTCTTAGTGGTATGAGAGTGGAGGCTCGACCGACAGGCAGGGCCCAAGGCAGGCCTGGGCAGGCTTGGCAGGCAAATCTAAATCCAGGAAATGCCACACATTGGACAGTGGTGTGGTGATATACAGTCCTATAATGGCGTACTCCCAGCTTAGTCCCAGCTAGCTAAGCTGGGAGTACGCCATTATAGGACTGTAGTGTAAGTGCTTTTCACAGTAAATCGTCATCATTAACTTACACTAATAATAATGATAGTGCAATGCAGCACATAGATATACCAACAACAAACAACAACAAAATAATAATACGTAATAAAATAATAAAATAATAATAATAATACATGTGTGTGCATGTATAAAACAATAATAATAATAAATTATAATAATATTGTAAATGAAAATATTTTATTACCATCATCTTAATCTGTATTATTTATAAAATAATACAAAAGATACATCGGATATCATATCCTAACCTCCATTTACATCATGTTTGCAACTTATAAAAAATAGTATTTTCCACTCGAATCTGTAATTAGAGAATCTGAATTATTACCTCGTATAAACGTAAAATGGCTTCGACGACAACGAAAACATACGATACGTTATTGGAACGTTTAGATAAGTGGTGTCAAACACACCCTAATAAAGCTCTTTATACATTTATCGATGATCAAGGGAGAGAGCTGTTGAAAATGTCGTATGCTGATATTGATCGAAAAACAAGTGCAATAGCAAATGTAATGAGAAAATCAAAATCAGATGGCGGGTGGGGTATTGCAGCAAAGGATAGAGTGTTGCTTGTGTATCCACCTTCACTTGATTTTATTGTAGCATATATCGCGTGCTTACGTGCTGGTGTTGTTGCTGTGCCTGTATTTCCTCCCCACCCTGGTAAACTGCGGAAAGATTTACAACATTTTGTAAGCATTCATGAAAGTTCTGGTGCAACTGTTGCTCTGACGAATAACATGTATAGTTTTGCGAAAAAAGTTTCAAGCATTAAAACAATGTTTTCAAAAGAAAAAAAGAAATGGCCTGATGTGGAATGGATACTAACTGACAACGTTAAAGCAGATGAACATACCACCAAAGCAGAGTTTCTTATTGAGCCTACAGATTTAGCATTTTTACAATATACATCTGGATCGACATCTGAGCCAAAAGGTGTTATGATTACGCATAATAATTTGGCACACAATTTGACAATGATTACTACCGCATTAAAGGCTGGAATGGACACAGTTGTGTGTGCATGGTTGCCACAATATCACGATATGGGATTGATTGGTTCGTATCTTGGTGCATTATACTGTGGTGGTTCTGGAGCATATATGTCACCGTTAACCTTTATTAAAAATCCATCATTGTGGATGGAAATGGCAAGCAAATATAAAGCAACACATACACAAGCTCCAAATTTTGCATATAAACTAACTGCAAGGAAATTTAAAGCAAAATATTTAGATGCTTCTAGTAAGAATAAAAAGGCAATCGATTTAGACTTAAGCTCTATGAGGCATATGTTTAATGCCGCTGAGCCAATTACACTTGAGAGTATCAACATGTTTTATGATACTTTTTCGCCATATGGTTTAAAAAAAGATGTCATTGTACCTGGTTATGGCTTGGCAGAGCATACGGTATATGTGTGCGATGCTGGGAAGCAAATTTTGTCGTTGGATAAAACATTGCTAAAGCAAAACAAAGTTGTTCTACTAGATGATAGCGATGACAACGACAATGACAATAAAAAGGTATTAGTAGGCTGTGGTATTCCATTAAAAGATGAATTCCAAGTTGATGTAAAAATTGTAGGAAAAATGAAAAACGATAACGATGATGATGGCGAAGTATTGTATGAATCTTTAAATGAAGACGCTATTGGAGAAGTTTGGATAAATAGCCAATCGAAGGCGCAAGGATATTTTGGAAAAGAAGAGGCAACAAATAATGCATTTTTAGCAAGATTAAGTAAAGGTGCAAGTGAAGAGGATGAAGAAGACGATAGTGAAGCTCTTACAAAAACTTATTTACGTACTGGTGATTTGGGATTTATTCACAACAAAGAATTGTTTATATGTGGTCGAGACAAAGATTTAATTATTATACGGGGAAAAAATCATTATCCGCAAGATATTGAAGAAGTTGTAGAAATTGATAATCGATTAAGACCTGGTTGCAGTGCTGCTTTTTCCATAGTTGTCAACAACGATGAAGTTTTGGTTGTGATAGCAGAATTAAGAAATGCAAAAGAAAAGGATGCGGATCAGATTGCTGCAGATGCTAGACAACGCGTATCACAAGATCATGGTGTTCAAGTTCATACTTTAGTATTAATAAAGCCACGCACAGTGGAAAAAACAAGTAGTGGAAAAATTGCGAGGAGTTGGGCAAAAAAAGCATATGTTAACAATGATTTGCAAATTGTTGTAAAGAGCACAGGTAATATTCGCCTTGCTGCAAATAAGCGAAATAATGATAAAGTAGACGATGAAACAAATAATGATACTAATCGGAAAGATGCCAAGCAGATAGCAAAAATAGATAAAAGCGCATTGAATAAACAGCAAAGCCAATTGGTAGAAGAAGTTGCACAATTGTTAGAAATTGAGGCTAACGAAATTGAATTAGATGTCCCTTTGGTTGAACTAGGTATGGATAGTATGATGCTTGGACAATTACAGGGAATTGTTTCAGCAGATTTTAATGTGGAATTAGAAAGCGATGAATTATTTACTGAAACATGCACATTACATTTGATTTTTGATATGATTGAAAATGGTGGTGCCAGTAAAAATTTTGTAAAAGAAGACAAAGATTCTGTGATTGTACCAATAAACAACGGTGAAGGGGAGGAATTGGGCGAAAATGATGGCGAACAGAAGAAAAAGAAAAAAACTGTATCAACCTTTGAAGTTATTTTCTGTTTTTGTTGCAGAGGTAGAAATAAGAAGAAAAAGAAACGTTCAAAATAAAAAAAGAAAACGTTTTGTAATAAGGTATATAAATAAATTCTGACACTCGTTATTTTATATATCTTGTTAATAATAATAATAATTATGCGCATGTTATAAATACTCGTTATTTTATATATATAAAAATAAGTCGTTAATAATTAATATAATAATGTGTGTTAATCTTACTCAATTAATTTAATAAAAATAACTTAAACTTATTACGAGTAGAAATATATTTTAATAATATTTTTTAATATGTGTTTAATATCATACGAGTGTTAATATTTATCTTACTCATAATATAAAAACAACAAAAAACTTTCATGCCTCTTATCAAGGTAGAACAAAATAAAGTTTTAAAAAGTGTGTGTCCATAAAATATACGAAAGATTTATTTTTAAAAAAAATATTTTTTAACTCTCGTTATGGATGATAGGTACAACTAAATAACTACATATTATCGCGCCGAGTATTTGAATCTAATACTCTCTACATTTTTCTTCAAAATACTAGAGCTCTACGACATCTTCGAATCATTTCTATGATTTATCAATACTTCTAATAGTCCAACCTTTCTCACCTTCACAATCACCCATTCTTAATTCTCTTGTATGAAATTCTTCTAATGCCAAACGCTGGCTTATAGTAATACTTGTTATACCACGTTCGTTTGCTGCCCGATATAGTTTCTCTTCTACATCAATACTCACAGCTGATGTGCATTCATCTAATATTGCAAACTTTGGATTGTGATAAAACAGACGAGCACACCCCATGCGCTCTTGTTCGCCAAGGCTTAAAACATTTTCCCATTGCTGTATAGTATCCCATCCACCCTCACGCTGGACTAAATATTCAATTCCGACTAGTTGTAGTAAGCCAATTAATTTCTTTTCATCTTCTGGGGTACGATTATTTAATTTTTTTGGATATGTAATTTGATCACACAAAGACCCAGTGACACTGTATGGTTTTTGAGGAACTAAAAAAACTTGATCGGTAGTCACAATGCCATCCCCATTGCAAGGGCGTTGTATGTTGCCTTTTGGAATCGGCCACAAACCCCCCAAAGTGCGGAATAGTGAAGATTTTCCACTTGCATTGGGGCCTGTAACAATTAATGGGCTTCCAGCTTCAATTTTAACTGTTAAATCACTGGCGCAACAAATACCACCAGGTGCGACAATATCAACATCTTTAAACGCGATTGAATTATCATTGCTGCTTTCCAACTTAGTGCTTTTCATGCTTTCCTTTTGTTTTAAAGCTAATTCTTCTAAAACATACATTGTATCAGTCACATTTTCCAACAGTCCAGTAAAATTTCCAAGCGTTTCTTGCAAATCAAACATGTCGCCATAAGATTTGAAAGTGCGAAGGACTGTTTGTTGCACATATTCCCCGGTACTAGATATATCACCTCCACTACTTGCAACACTTGCATCCGTCACATACGTCATCGCATAGTACATTCGTAACGCGAAGGACATTAAATCAGGTGTCTGACGAATCATGAAATTATTAAATAAATTGAAGCGTAAATTTTGAATTTGGCTCATCGAAATATGATCAGACAATTTTTTAAATTTTTCGTCAACCACTTCATTTTCTACTTGATCGCCACCAAAAAATGCCACACTCTCTGTGTGTGTGACTAGGCGGTTATGCACAAATCGAAATCTACCTTCTAGTTTGTACATTATGCGAACATTTTCACGGAAATTTGGTATGACAAATCTTAACAAAAGTCCGCCGCCAATCATCCATGCACCAACGCTACCAACCGCTCTGAAACCTATGGCACGGTATAACACATATGCATTGTAAAAGATATCAATAACAGGTGCCAATGCTTCCGTCCATAATTGGGTAAAGCATCTGCTTAACTCTTCGATTTGTTCAGTCAATCTTTCCTCTGGATCTGCAATCCTTGAATCTTGATTTTTAACGTCATAAAATGTATTTCGCGTAAAATATAAATCCATCATATATTTTGTTAACCGCCTACGCCATTCTAGATTTAATGCCCATTTTTCATGTATCATAATAGCATCAAATCCAGCTAAAAACGTACGAAAAAATGCACCTAAGAACCATAAATAAGCAAAATTTGATCGAGAATTTCCCAACACGGTTGCAAGTATTGCCCCATCTAGCCTTGCAATGCGATCGGCAGCATAAACTTTAGACATAATCAAACCTGCAAGTCCAAGTATTCTCCATGTCTCTTTATCACTAAATACAAAACCATTTGGCATGTAACCTTTATAAACTACATCAAATAGTCGCTTCCACACAGTATGTTTCACTTTTGTAGTTTCACCACTCGACATGCTTGTTCTTGATTTATCATCTGATGATTCATCATTGGCACTTTTATACTTTTCACTCCGCTTTGCTAAAAATTTCTCTTCTGAAGCTGCGTCTGAATCTTGCCTGTGCAAATATGCTTTGCTAACACCACCCCATGCTTTATAACCATCATCACCCGTTTTACAAGCATTTTCGTTACCAACTGATTCCGTAGATAAATTGACAGAGGTCTTTGTTGGCTTTTGTTGTCTTGAAGTTTCTCTCCATGTATATCCACCTTTACCATCTTTCAAAACATTTAATACGTAGTCATGGTACTGCTCTAAAACTGGTCTATGTGAGATAGTAATACATGTTATGTTACGCTTCGCACATGCATCATATAATTTCCTTTCCATCGCGGCACTGACACCACTTGTACATTCATCTAATATTGCAAATTGTGGGGTATGATAAAACAAGCGAGCCATTGCTAATCGTTGTTTTTCTCCCATGCTCAACACGACTTCCCAATTCACTTCTTTGTCATCATTTGGTCCTTGTGGACCGCGATCAATCAAATATTCTAAATCAACAGCTGTTAACAATGACCTCAACGTTAAATCTGATATTTCTTTCGCTACCCGTTTGTTCTCTGGATAACATAATTGATCGCGTAGTGTACCTAGTACATTATATGGCTTTTGTGGTAAATAAAAAACTGCTGAGTTGAGGCCCACGTTATTTCCACCCGGTTTCGATATTCTACCCCCTTCTGGTATTTTCCACAATCCACCGAGGCAACGAAAAATACTGGATTTTCCGCTGCCGTTGCAGCCTGTTAATAACATATTTGTACCTTGTTTGATTTTAAAATTTAAGTCTTTAATTAATAAATTGTTTGTTGGAGTATAGACTTGTACATTTTCAAAACCAATTGTATCTGGTGTATCAATAAATTGAGTAGAATCGTGTTTCTCTTGAATAAACTGATCTAATGTATCGTATAATTGCGTCAATCTTTTTGCTGGCCCACGCATTTGCATTAATTGCCGTAAGCCAGATATAACAACGCCTTGGGCACTAAAGCACCGAATGTAATATTCAAGCCTGAATCGTACCGCACCCATCAAGGCAGCGTTTGCTTTAACAATTAAGTTGCTTTCTTCCGAGCCACCGAGAGATTTTGCATTATTAATTTCCGTCAGATAATTCTGTTTGACTATATTTGTTGGGGAGTAAAATGGTATTAAAATCAATAACTCACAAATTGACACTCCGCCGAATTCGAAGAACGATTTAGTCACAAATGCAAAAATGGAAGCATCGCGCACATATGTCATTACATACTCTAAATAATTCTCCCAGCTATTATTAATTATAGCGCGTTCCACTTTGTTGCCTTGATATGCACAAATTGCTTCGGAATGAACTTGCAAACGTGATTGTGTTGACACATATTTAGATCTCAAATCCAACATTTTTCTCCATTTTTTGCTCCAATCTGGTGTTACTTTTAGCGATAAGTTCCAGCAAATGAACATATAAATTAAAGGTGAAATAGCTTCTAGTGGTGAAGAAATTGTGTATAATTTGTATGTAAACCAAATACCGCTAGTTATACCAGCACTAATTTTCTCCATTTCATCTGCTAGTGCTTTTGTAAATCTTCTTGGGTCTTTTACCATACGTTCGCTTACATCTGGGATAGCCTGTTTGTTTAAATGGGACAATTTGTAGTAGCCCATTGCGTGAAAATAGCGCCGGTGCAGCTGCTTGGTTAATTTTTCCCTCCATAAACTTGCTAACCTTTCTTTTAAGTATCTATGACAAGAAAATATTGCTGAAGCTAACAAACTCATCCAACCGGCATCAAATAAAAGTTTTCTGAAAGCACTTAAATTTCGTGTAAATGTTACTGTCATTAAATCACGTTTCACATATACCATGCGATTTTGATGCCATGTACGCATACACGATACTAGGAATATTAATATCACCTCCATGCGGCCAAGTGTAGCATCTTCTTGATCAAATTTACTAGTCTCCGTTTGTTTCCCACTAAAAGTTTGAAAAGGCCATAGCTTCCAAAATACAGTGTAGATTGGATTTACTTTTTTCTTACTACTACTTTTATTTCGAACATTTTGCTTCTCTTTTGAATGAGTGGCTGGCATATTGGTTGGTAAACTGGTCACAAGAAAGTGCTAAAAAAGGGGGGTGGAGATTGGTATTTTCTTGGTAACGTATGTACTCCAACGCATGACGTTTGTCACGTGGTTTCATTGTTCTATTTCGTTCTTTACGTAGACGACATGCCTTATAATATTAATATTAATATTATTATTTCAAATTATACTACTACTAGACACTATTATTTTACATTGATTATCATTATAATAATTTTATCGTATAATAAATATGGGATTCGTTGCATTGACGATACGTAGTTATAGTAGTAGTACTGACAAAATTAGACTATACAAAAATAATGCCATTTTTTTTTCGAAATTTTTTATGGTCGGGATATTTATATTATTAATATTATTAATAAAACAAATAATTTATAAGGTTTTTTTCTAATTTTTTTTCCAATAATAATAATAAAATACGTGTCAATGTGTCAATATAAAATTTCATCAAATTATCGATAATACGAATAATAATATAATAATAAAATATATGTTAATAATAACATATATACATATATGTATATATATATATATATAATGGATTTTTCCTCATTTTCGTTGTGAAAGTACCCCTGAAAAAAAATATTCAAAACGTGCGGCAACAATATCATTTTTAAAATCGTATTATATGGTAGAATGAGAGAGAAAGGTGATGACTACTACTTTCACAACCTTTTGATTATTGCAATATTTTGTTGTTTTTTAATTGCATCTGGTGCGTCTAATTCCCTATGTAATAAATGGAATGCAATGCTTGAGCCAACAATAGTGCCATCGTTAAATGTAACGTCATCTCTTGGCCTTTCCGCTGAAGGTGCAGCAAGGCGTGTTATAGAATTTGTCAGAGAAAACAGTACAGTGCTTGACATCGGAGGCCACTTAGGTATTTTTTCAGAAGCAATTATTTCCATGTACAACGATAAATTTTCAAACACTTCATTAAATATTGGTATTTTTGAACCGAGGCGACTATTGCATTTATGTCAAATAGAACGAATGGCACTGGGTGATAAAAAGAAGGAAAGATTTTTGCGTCCAAATCGCATAAATGTTCAATTTTTTAACTATGCTTTGGGTGAAAAAGAATATGGTATTGAGACATTATATGTAACACATACCCGATCCTAATTCGCCAAATGCATTTATAGAAGTTTCGCCCATGGATGCTGCACCTTCGGCAAATCTTAATTTTTTGCCATGACTATGAGCAATACTAATTTGTGGCATTTTCCATTCAGAATTTAAATAATTTTTTCCTAATCCTTCGGCTCCTTCCTCATTTAGTTCATCTTCTATTGCCTCTACTTCCTCTTTTTCCTCTTCCTCGAGTTCATCTTCATTGCTCTCATCGTCATACTCAGATTCACTTTCCTCCTCATTTGTTTTTCCCCATGCTTCATTTGCTTTTTGTAATGTTTTTTGTTGTGTAGGAGGCGGTGGTGGCGGAACAAATTTCTTTGGCATCATTACGCTTTGACGATGCTTTTTAAGATCTTTCGCTACAAGCTGTTCGTTTGTTAATTCTTCTTCTTCGCCGTCATCATCGTCGTCGTCTGAATCATCTTCGCTAAGCTCTGCGTCTAATTTCGCTTCCTCTTCTTCCAATTTTCGCAGTGCTTCATCCATTGAATCGTCCAATGGTACAACTTTCGTCGATGTCTTCTTTTTATCGTTGTTGCTGTCGACTTTTTGTGAATTTTTTACTTCACCTTCTTTTGTTGCATTTTCTTTCTTTGTGTCTAAATTAATTTTAGTGTCTTGCTTATCCACTGCTACTTTATCCAACGATTCTTTATCGTTATTTACATTTTGTGCTGTATTATTAACATTATCAGTTGTCTTCGCATCCACCTTTGTCTCTAATGTTTTCTCTTCTGCCTCTTTTTTTTCCCCCGAGGAAACAGGGGTTTTTTCTTCTTTTTCAACAATTGGTTCAGGTGCAACTTTTGACATAGAAAAAAAAAAGTGACGTCGATGCAGGATATTAAAAATTATATATTTGCTATAAATGAATGTGTGCCTGTGTATGTGCCTGTGTATGTGCGTGTGTATATATTCGCTTTCCTTGCATTGAGCGTGTGTAGCTACAACACAATCGACGCATGTATGTGCACATCGTAACATGCAATATTCATTTTACATTTTACATATTATTATTATATATTATACATAGTAATAGTAATAAAGCGAGAGTTTCAGTAATATTATTATTTGTTTTTGTTAGCCCCGTTTGTCCTTTGTTATCAATTGTATTTGGTTTTGCCAGCCTTCGGCCAGTCGTCATATACGTCATCATATTACACTTTTCTTCTAGTTAGTAGGGTATATAATGTGTGACTATAGCAAAAATGTCGTCGTTGTAACTATCCATTATAAGCTGAGAATATAAATAGAAGATCAATTTGTAACTCCTGGGGTCATCGGATCCTGGAATGTACTTGTACTTGTATTTGTATAGAAAGTACGCCCTATCAAGCACCCAAGCCATGGACCAGAATTAAAAAATAATAAATATAATCAAAATACAGTTTACTTTAGTTCAAAATAATATAAATAAGTGCACATGTGTTGCACATCATGTCATGAATTGAATATAAAATATGAAAATATAACGAAATTTCAAGATTAATAATAATAATACGATGTTTTTTACTGTTCGTTATAAAACTAGCTATTAACAGCACAGTAGTAGTAGCCGCTACTACTGGAGACCACGCTGCGCTTTAGTATGGACAGCACAGTAGTAGCGGCTACTGCCACCCAGTGGTACTACTGTGCTGATAATACTCAGGTATCGAAAGGCAGTTTGGCACTTTGCTTGAAACTTTGTTTTTTTGTGTACTTAAAGACGACTGAGGGGGGGTAAGTGGAATCGGTTTTAGTCCCAAAAAAGTGTAAGTTTTGAGCAATGAGAAAACCTTAAAATATAGTAGCCCAATAGCAATTAAAAAATAATAATTTAAATTATATTATTATTATTATTTTTTTTTTGTAATGCACTAATTATAATTAAGAATCATTTAATAATAATAATAATAATAAATTAATTAATGTGATAATATTATTATTATTATATCATCATCATCATCATCATGCACCAACAAACAACACATCATGACCAAATCATCGTCAGGTGGTGATGTACGAACGAATCGTGTTTAAATTGTAGTCATAAAGCTTGCCCCCCACCATATGTTGGAGGAAAAGAAATGTTTTCAAATGCATTTAGTGCATTAAAAAATGCTGCCTCAGCCATTTTAGTTGAGGTTGCACCACCACCGAATACATCTGCGTTAGATGATTTAAAACACTATTGGGATCTTGTAAAACAAGAACATCAACACTTAGTGCAAACCGCATCAAAGGAAGGTCTTGATGCCGAAGTTGAAACGTTAAAGGAGAGCACAATACGGGAAAATTTGGAAAATATTGTTACAATACTACGCAATGAGAATGATGGTATTGATACTTATTTAACATCGAAGAAAAAGCAACAAATGGAAGAACAAATGGAAAAAAATCGAAGCCACTATCCTTGTATTCAATATGTAATAGAAGAACGTATTTTAGAAATATTATGTGCAATGGCACTAGCAGACCACCCACCTGGAATGATGGCATTGGTTTTGCAAACAACGCGATTATTATTGTTTCATATTACAGAGCAGCAACTGCTATTTCACGTTAGTATACATAAGCCACTGTGCCATATGATACACGTGTGTATGCAAGCTAGAAAAGGTTTAGGGGCAAGGTCTAATCGTAGCGGTGGTGGAACAAGTGCTGGCGTTAGTGTCCGTGCGCAAGCAAGTTTAGTTGCATTATTAGAGGAAATATGGAAACAAGTAGAAAAAAATCCAGAGTTAATACATGTTTTTTTTAATTATGGCAGGGAAGGATTAAGTGAAGAGCAACAAGTGGCGTTCGATAAAAGACGCCATCATCACTTATTAATTTTCGCTGCGTTGATACCATACATGCATGTTAAACGACAAAGTGGTGATCGTGCCAGAAACGCGTTGATGACTGCTGTTGGTATTCGAGATGCAAAATTACATGAGTACATGCTCCACCGTAGTGTTTTTTGTCGTCGTGTTGCAGATGGATTGTCATCGGCGTATGCAGCATTACCGAGCTCATTGGATAGTAATAGTGATGATCAAGATCGGGCCGCGCTTACTGCGCTGGAAGAGTTCAAAAGGCGTTTAGCATTTGCTCGTGATTTGTGTTTAAAATGTGATGAGGAGAGCTTGAACAATAATAACAACAACAACAATATTAATGGCAATAATAATGGTAATAAAAATGGTAGCAATAAAAATAATATAATTGGAAATGGACTTGCTGAATCTGTTATACGTGAGATTCGTGAAAGATTTTTTGAGGATAGATTAATGCCATCATTAATGAGTGTTTCTGAAAATGGACAAACAGCTGCTACTGTCTATACACATACAATGTTACAAACTTTGTGTCAAACTACTCGACCGAGAAATCCATTACTAAGCGCATTTTTACATTTTATGTTAGGTAATGAAAATGAGCCAGAGAGAGACCCTACTTTACCATCACCATCACCAAAGAAAAAAATAGGTGAGGAGCAAAAACAGATGCAAGAAAAGCGGAAAGGAAGTAATACTAGTAGCAGTATTAGCAATATAGATATACGTACAGTTTTGATTCATCGCATCAGTTCTCAAGCTCAAAGTGTAAGTGAAGTTACCATGGAATTGTTCAATTGTTTTTTTGAAGTCGGTGGTAGCTACGTATTGCATAATTTAGTTATTAGAAACATGGTAAATTTCAAATTGAACCATGATAGCAACGGTAATAATGATAATAACAACATCATATCAGAGGGTGTAGATAAAGATGGTATCAACAGCTCCATGACATCTTCGTCGTTACTAAATTCAAAAAATCCAACGAAAAGTTTTCTAGATGTATTTGCAGATCCACCTTTACCACTGAATACGAAGGATGAAGACCTTATTTCGTTTGATGATAACAGTGATGAGAATGATGAAAATTTGGTATTTCCAGAATATTTAACCGATGCACATAAACAATATGTTTCTAGAATGGCACAATACTGGTCGATTTCAGATCACAGTACGGTCATTGACAGTTTTTCCAACAGCTTATCCCCTTCGAGGTCATCTTCTAAAAGTGGTGATGGTATTACTGGAATTATAACGCCATCAACTTTGAAAATTACAGAGGAAGACGGTAATAATAGTAACAATACAACTCCAAAGAAAGAAAATACTATGTTTTATGAAGGTTTATTTTTAAATACGCTTCTTGATAAATTAGAATCCATGCTAGATCACTCATTAGATGAAAATTTAGTACTAACTGGGTTGTGGTCACAATTAGCACAATGTCCTCATCCACGTGTCTATCATTATTTGTTTAGTATAAATAAAAATAGTGACAAAACTATTGATGATGAAGGCGGTAATGAAAGTAACAGATCTTTTCTAGGTGTATTAGAAAGCTTGTGGTCTGAAGCTCAACAAACGTTACGTCAAATTCCAGATGGTGAAAATATTTTGATAAATACACGAAAACGTTTGGGGATAAATGTAGATGAAAATAGGAGTAATCGAGGAATGGATGAAGATGGCTACATAATCCAAGATTACAATGATGAAGTAAATGATGATGATGATATTACAAATATGAGCAATAAAACAATTTTCGAAGGTATTTGTGTTCTTGAAGAGTTTTTGAAAGAAATTGCTGGAATTTTAAAAGCTAGAGAGGAATTAAATATGTTAACCTAAAGGTTTTTTTACACATTATTAAAATGTCATATCATCATTTTTTTTTAGTAATTATTTTAAATATAAATAAGGTATTATTCTTTAAAAATAAAGTTATTACAACACACGAGAAGTAGTTATCATAACCTACACGCACAAACACATTTTACCAAAAATTTCTTTTTCCCCTCACGACTTCAGTTTAAAACTGTTATTACCAGTGCCAGTATTCTTATTACTGGTGGAAGCATTATTTATATCGTGTTTATTTCCAAAGCCATCACCATTTTTATCATTGCTGCCATCCTGTTGTTGTTGCGAGGACATATACAATAACAACTGCTTATTCTCATTCTCTCTATTTTGCCAACAAAAATTAAGATATTTAATTCCGTAATATTGTACGATACTAAATGGTACAATATACGGTTTTGTTACCTTGATGATGATATGAAATTTTATGCACTCATTTGATAATATAGTATATGTCCCCAGCTCGTGAAATGTTCCAAATTTCAATAAATTTGAATTTTTATTAGAAACTGTTAAAATTCCATTCTCAATGTCGTTGAGGACTTCAACCTCACCTACTAATTGTTTCACTCTGGTAAACGTACCTATTATTTTTGGAACTTCCCACTTCATTTCTATTCGAACTTTACTGTCCGTATTTACAATAATATTTTTTGTGAAGCCTTTTAAAACTTCTCTATCTATAATTTCATTCATTATATGCTTATGTACATTTTTACCTTTTATATTTTCATGATACATATATGTAAACTCACCGACTAAAGTTTTCTTCCCATTAATCGTTTCATAACGTATTTTATATTCGCTCCTTTTATCGTTTGATAAATTGTCAACTGAACATGCACGTTTCCTGTCAGTCTTTTCATTTCCCTTCACGGTCGTTAATGATGTCATTTATGAATCAATCTGTCTAGCTATAAACCCATTTGTATGCCATTATACCAAGTGATTAGTTCCTGGTACCTTTGCTGCGCTGGAGTGGATTGTTGCAGCTTCTCAATTTATTATATAAAATATAATAATAATTATTATTAATAATAATAATATAATAATTTTAATAAAATAAAAAATAATATAATATAATATAATATAATATAATATGTAATAATATAATTATAATAATAAAAAATTAATTATCCTATACTATTTTTTTTATATCCTCTCCTCAATTCAGGCGTGATTTTATTTTAAGCGACCGTATAAAATAGCATTATTATGTTATTATTATTGTAATAATAAATATGTAAGCAGAGCTACTGCATTAGCATTATTATTACCGGTATTATTTTACTTGTAAGTCTAAATATAAATTAGAATAAATAATAGTGCTATATACATAATATAATAATACTGCTATATAGAGCTTAAATATAATAAAAAATAATGTATTATTATATTAAGTGTGAGCAAAATTTCTAATAATAGATGTCTTTGTAGGTTCCGATCTTATTTTATTTTTTGGTGGCAAGGCACCTACCTTTTTATTAAGTGTGAGCAAAATTTCTTCCTAATGCATCTGCTAATCTTTGCAAGGTCTTTTCGTCTTCCTCGGTGAATCGACCACCAACTAATTTATTGTGTAAAGCAAGACAACCTAACGGGCGACCCATTAAATCTCCAATTTTCACACATAGAAATGAATTTGTTTTGTTATCTTCGTTTTTGTCATGTTTTGCATGTTTTTGTGCATCTTGCACATTTATAGAAAAACCAGAAAAACACACATTTCCCACTGTCCCTTCTCCCATTTTCATTTTTAATTTTTTTCCGGGATGTGCAAAACTTGTGCTTTCAACAAACTCCTTTTCTTTGTCAAGTATCCACAGCCTACCACCTTCACAAGAAAATATATTTTCACACCATTCATGTTTAACTTCACGTATCATATCTTCTAAGTGTGATACATGTTTCATTCTATTTAATGTTATTTTAACTGCTTTCTTTCTTCGTTTTGCTTCTCTTGGTGGCACACGCGTAACACGATGTACTTTATGTGCGTCGATTCCACTAGCAACTTTAGCATCTACCCTTTGATTTTTTAGGCTGAAGAAGACGCATTCTGAGAATTGCTTCATGTCCTCTATAGATTTGCATAATTTCTTCTGTTTTAACACCTTCTCTTTCTCTTGCAGCTTCGTATTCCCGATTGCAGAAACGTGCAAATTGATATTTTTAGGGCTACCTTGAAACCAATCTGGTATTGTATTTCCATACCTTTTGTATTTACTACTGTCAAAACTTTGGTGATGGTTTGCAGGTGACGAAGGTGGAGTTTTTTTAAAAATATGCGTTGACATATTCACAGCGTGCTTAATTACAAGTTATTGTTACATAGTATATTTTCCACTAAACCTTCAATAGAGCTTCGATGTCTATCAGATATATCGTTTCAACTGGAACAATGATGTATACAGATGCTTCAACAGGTAACTTGCAACACAATTCTACACTGGTGGGAGGATATAGGATATGGATATTATAATTATTATTGACTGCTACTATTAATACAAGGTATTATTACGTATATAATACAGGTAATAATAATGACAATAAAATAAATAATAATAATATTATTATTATAAATAAAAAATAAATAAACTTGAACTTCTCTCTCTCGAGAATGAAAAAAAGTCTATTGTTATCCACCTGCTGTGATATGTGATACTAAATATGCCGGTGGGTTTTTTTAAGGTTTATGGGTTAGAGGGCAAAAAAAAGTTTATACGTTTTTTTTATTTTTTTTAACCATTATATAGTCGTCTCTTTTTCGGGCTATCACTCACCATGAATGTAATGAAATATAATACGCAGCAGCGTGGTGTTATTTTATTAAAATTAATAAAAAATAATAAATAATAATAATAGTAAATAATAATAATGATGATAATAAAAATTATTATATTAATAAATAAAATAATAATAATAATAATAATATAATAAATAATAATTAATATTATTATTATTATTTTCTTCTTTCCTCATCACATACGCACACATTCAGCACGTACTTCGGTAGGTACTGACCGCTCAAACTACAGATCCAGCATAGCCATATTTTCAACATGGCGGCACCAGTAGCAAATGGTTCATTTGAACGGGCATCTTTTGGGACAGTCAAACAAAAATCCAAGACTCATTTTTTATTTGGTCCACGACCGGAGGAGGAGAGGGAAGAAGAATTAATTATAATAGAAGAAAAAAAAATATCAGTAGCAGTTAAAAATAAAAATAATGATGGTGATACATTGCCGAAACTATTAATCAACGAAAATATAAATCAACAGAAGAAAAATCGAGAAAGTCGTAAAATAAGGAAGAAAATAAAAAATACATCGTTAGAAAAGATGAAAGAAATAAGAGAAACTGATAAGTTTGTAGCTGCTGCAAGCGAAGGAAGATTAGAGGAAGTTGTTTACAGAATACGTCATGGACAAAAAGTAGATGCAAAAGATAGTGATAGAAAATTTACAGCTATGTTATACGCTGCAAAATTTGGACGCAACAAATGCTTGCGTGTGTTATTAGAGTATGGTGCAGATGTAAACCAAGTTCATGAAGACTCTTTAAAAACGGCTATTCACTTAGCTAGCGAGGCAGGTAGAGCAAATGAAGTTCAGGTTTTATTGGACGCAGGAGCAGATAAAAGTTTGAAGGATAAAGCTGGGAATACACCGTTAACATTATGTGAGGAGTATCATTTTGAAGAAGTTCGTGCAAAATTAAGAGATCCTCCCTTGATCATGGATACGCCATTGGCATTGGACTTTTCCACAAACCACGTGTCTTTTGAATGGACAGAGCCTGTTAGTTTAGGTGCAGAAATTGATGAATATCGTATTGTATGGAAACTTGATGCTGGTGGACCATGGAAAGAAAGCACGAAAATAAACGAAGTAGATTTACAATGGGACGAAGAAGGTTTTGGCTACGGGGACCCAATTAGTGGAATTTCACCTAAATTACGTAAATATATCCTTTCGGATTTAGGACCAGCGTCGACAATAACGCTTGCTATGCGCGCGCACAACATGGCTGGATATGGGCCGCTAAGTAGACAGCTGGTCATGAAAACTGCGCCAGACATTCCAGGCATTCCAACAAATATAAAATACGTTAATAAAACAGCAACTTCCATAAGTTACACATTTGAGTTTCCACTAGATTATGGTGATCCGATTGATTATTATCAATTTTTTTATCGTGTCCACCGACCAGACCCAACAGATGCTGTGGCTGTTGAAATTTTCAATGCTGCCCTCGAAGATGGGCGTATAATGCCTGATGTATGGGTTCCATATCCACGACGTATAACATCTTCCAATGCATCAATTGTAAATTTAGAGCCTGGTACAACATACGACTTTAAATTGCGCGCACACAATGGGGTAGGATATAGTGATTTCACCCAAACAACTGAGAAAAGGCGTACAGATGATGCGCCTTACCTGGTTCGTAAAACAAAGTTTGCTATAACTGTTGCATGGACTGCTCAAACTGGCGCTATAAAATATGAAATGCAATATCAAGAAAATAAAATGGCACATATGTGGGCAACTGTATCTAGCGCTATTCGAGGAACAGAATGCACGTGTGAAAATTTATTTCCTGCAAGAGAATATCGATTTCGTATACGTGCCCTTCAAAAGCAAGGTTGGGCATCTTATGAAGGCAGTGCATTGAGTCAATGGATAGAAACAAAACATGATGTAACAGACCCTCCTGGTATACCATCATTGAAAACTGTTGGAATCTGGAATATTGAAGTAGAATGGCCTCCGCCTGCAATTTTAAATGGGGAGCCAGTTGATCGATATGAAGTACAGATTATGCAAATGACAATAGACCCTTTCGATACTACAGAAACGCGCACTATAGAGGAGATACAAGTCTGGCAATCATTAACAATACAATGTATCGGTGAAGCATGGGATGCAAGAAATTTAGCGCCGGGGATATCATATTGTTTCCGTGTACGTGCACATAATGCCATTGGATGGAGTATATTTGGGGACAAATCCAAAGATTTTACTACTAGGCCAAAAGAGCCAGATCAAATGACACCACCGTCTGTAAAGGCGTTGAGTCCGTACAGCATATCAATTTCTTGGATAACGCCAATTGAAAATGGCCGTCCGGTAACAAATTATCAATTAGAACAACGTCAATTGACTGTTGATCCAAATGATAAAACTGATACAATTGGGATTATAAACTGTTGGAAATGTGTCGATGCTGTGTTTAATGATGTTGGCAATGCATTAGCTTACACTATACCGCCAATAGAAATACCACATGTACAATTTTATCATAAAATGCAGGGTTTGAAGCCAGGCTTAATGTATGAATATCGTATTAAAGCCTTAAACGCCGTCGGGTGGAGCCCTTGGAGTGAGGTAAGTGCTTCAGTTGAGACATATCCGGCAAAACCATTTGTACCGCCAAAAATACCTTGGCTGGCACTTGATACAACAACTGCATCCATATCTGTTCAATGGGAAAAACCACTTACATTAGGTGCGGCAATTGATGCCTATGAACTTCAACAAATGCAAATGTCAATAGATCAAAATGATCACTCAAGAAAATTGGAGGATTTAAAGTTTTGGAAATCTATTGCTTACATACGGAGAGGGGGTAATATCTTTTCTGGGAAATTAGATGAACCAAAGCTTCGCTTTGAATCTCTTGGGTTAGAGCCTGGTATTCAATATAAGTACCGTGTGCGGTGTAGAAATTTTGTTGATTGGAGTCCATTTACAGGTGATAGTGATATTTTTACAACGCAACCAATTGAACCAAATCAACCTGTAAAGCCAGTTACGGTGGAGTTTTTTACAACATCATCTTCTGTAGGTGTAAAATGGGAAGCACCGATGACAAACGGCGCACCGATTATTGAGTATCAACTAGATATGCAGCAATTATCAGTTGATCTGTCGTATACAGCTGTTGGTGGGTATAATTCGATTGGGGGTAATTTTGGCTCAGAAGATGCTCCAATTGCCAAAAGAAAAATGCCTTGGATAACAGTCTCCTGTGCAAATATTCTGAAATTTTGTAAAAAAGAGCTGAAACCTGGGATTAAATTTCATTTTCGCGTTCGGTGTCGTAATTCTGTTGGGTGGTCTTTATGGAGCGAAATATCTGACATTATAATAACGCTTCCAACTATTCCTGATAAAGTTGAGGGCGTTGAATTTACATCTATAAAATCACGGGAGGTTGCAATAAAATGGACGTTGCCACTAAGTCGCGGTGTCGTTATTGACTCCTATGAAGTACAATACCAAGGGAAATCGTGGAAAAAAGTTAAAACTATACTTAGTGTTGTAGATAATTTTGATAATGTGAAAAGTGAAGATGAAATTTCTACAGGTAATGCAGTTGAAACGGAAACGGTAGAAGAAGAAGAAATGAAATTAGTTGCTGATGATTGGCAGACGCTTAAAATTGTGAAGGCGCCCTTAAAACGCTTTGAAATGCAAAAACTACTGCCATTCACTGAGCATCGATTTCGTATACGGTGTCATGGCCATGGTTGGAGCGATTATAGCCAACCCACGGTATGGGGACGCACATTGGCGGCTATACCGCCTGCACCCGATGCACCAACGTTAGTTCATCGGTCGCATAGTCTATTAAGTGTAAAATGGGAACACCATTACGGACCAACAGACTCCAGTATAGCAAATGGTAGTTCGCTTATTGCATACGAGTTACAGATGAGGGTTGGTCGCGACCCGGATTGGAAACCATTGATGGAGGAAATGGTTATGTCACATGATCAATGGGGGTGTGCGTCAGTTGTTCCGCATTATTTTAGAGTCAGGGCGCTGAATAGCGAAGGGTGGAGCGAATACTCGAAAGAGAGTGAGGTGATGAAGCCTCGCAGAAGTGTGTAATACATGTGTACACGTAGAGCGGTGTTGGTTTAACTTTAATTTTCAATCTCTCTAAGTATATAATTAATTCTTACTCATTTATTTAATAAAATTTTACTCCCTGTAAATAAAATATATATATAAGTGATATTCATTCTCTCGTTCCTTCCATCACACTTTCTCCCTCGAAGTCTAGTATTCGTAGCTGATGATTTCATCATCATCACCATCTGATTGTTGGTTTATTCTTCTTTCATTCCTTTTCATTCGTGATGCTATTGAATCTTCTTCGTCGTCCATTAGTATGCTATCACTTTTTCTTTCATTTTTTTTCTTTTTT
>Ga0099797_100021_pt1 | contig 76114 bp, 34 predicted proteins | sample Uncmet_Sort48C_1_FD_89871 | JGI IMG/M metagenome (GOLD analysis project Ga0099797, IMG submission 89871) | Marine eukaryotic communities from CALCOFI LINE 67, Pacific Ocean - C012_Sort48C_1 | ecosystem: Environmental > Aquatic > Marine > Oceanic | place: Pacific Ocean: Monterey Bay | collected...
GCATTGTGTAGGTTATTGCTTGAACAGCCAGATATGTTATTATTAGACGAGCCAACAAATCATCTTGATGCAGAATCTGTTGAATGGTTGGAACAATTTTTGAAACGTTACGAAGGGACTGTAATTGCAATAACACATGACCGTTATTTTTTAGACAACGTCGCTGGTTGGATTTTAGAGATCGAGCGTGGAAAAGCATTGCCGTTTGAAGGTAATTATTCTAGTTGGTTAGTCGCAAAGGAGAAACGAATGAGTTTGGAAAATAAGAAGGATGCATCACGTAAAAAGGCTATGCAAAAGGAATTGGAGTGGATACGTAAGAGCGCGAAGGGACAGCAAAAGAAAGGTAAGGCACGATTAAAATCATTTGAAAAAGAACAGGATGCAATTTCTAAATCGGATCATGCAAATTTAATTGAAAGTGGGGCGATAGTTATTCCAAATGGTCCACGTCTTGGCAATAAAGTTATTGAAGTGTCGAATTTGACACATGCATTTGACGATGGGCAAAAACTGATATTTAAAGATGTATCATTCGAAGTGCCAAAAGGCGCTACTGTTGGCATTATTGGGGGCAATGGAATGGGGAAATCAACATTATTTTCAATGCTTTGTGCTGATCCTACTGCTGAAGGTTTGAAACCATCAGACGCTGGTATAATTAATGTGGGCGAGAGCGTTCAAATTGGTTACGTTTCCCAATCACGGGAGAGTTTGAATGAGCGGAATACGGTATATGAAGAGATCTCAAACGGCAATGAATATATAAATGTAAATGGTAATGAGATACAAATACGAGCATATGTTTCAGCGTTTAATTTAAAAGGTGCAGCGCAAGAGAAACTTGTTGGTGATCTGAGTGGTGGTGAACGTAACAGAGTTCATTTAGCAAAAACATTAAGTCAAGGTGCCAATTTAATCTTATTAGATGAACCGACAAATGATTTGGATGTTGAAACGTTACGTTCATTGGAAGAAGCATTGGGAAATTTTGAAGGTACCTCTATGATTATTTCACACGATCGATATTTTTTAGATCGTTTATGCACACATATATTGGCATTTGAAGGCGATGGCAGAGTTGATTTTTTCGAAGGTACATGGACCGAATATTTAAAAGAAGCACAAAATTCAATACACCAAAAAGATACCAGCGAAGAAGGTAAAGGCAAACGTTACCGACCTCTTAATTATTTTTAAAATTTTCTAAAAAGTGTGCTGTGTGCTGTCAAGCGGAGTGTGTACACGTATATACTCGCATAGGTATATTATAGGAAGAATATATATTACCATTAAATATATATACATATATAAATTAATGTGAGTATAAGGAGAACATTTTTTTAATACGATATTTAATATGTGTGCGTATTTTACCTCGCGGAGTGTATTTTATAAAAAATATTTGTTTATTTATTTATTATATAATAATAATATGTATAAAATTAAAATAAATAATGAATAATAAGTATGTATGTACACTACTATTATTTGGTTCCTATTTTTTATATAGAGCTTTTCAATTTATAATAATAATAATAATTTTTTATTGTAATTATTAATAATATATGATATATAATAATTGTATTGTGCTATTAGTACATACATAATAATAATAATAATATAATAATTTCAAGCACAGAGGTATGATCTTTGATCCTCCCGTGATACCCTATTTGTAACTCTCTCCACGTGGGGTAGCAGGCCCAGCAGGCGCATAGCAGGCGCATAGCACCGAGTGGACTCTCCGCCAGCCATTTCCACCACCCCCTTGTGGCTCTTGCTGGGCTTGCATCAATATCTCTCGCAGTGTTATAAGCAGTGCTATACACTTATTATTAGAATGCATCATAGTACTATACAATAAATACAGAGAATGGCACACCGAACACCTACCTACCTGCCCTGCAACCGCTGCGGTGGCGATACATTAAAATTAAACAAAACAAAACAAAAACATCAAAGATATTTATAACAAAAACAAATTGCAATAACAAATTAAAATTAAAATGACTGAACAATTAACATACCGTGGTCAATTAGAAGGCCATAATGGTTGGGTAACTGCTGTTGCCACCACTGCTGAAGATCCAAACATGATCTTAACTGCGTCCCGTGACAAAACTATTGTTGTATGGAACTTACAACGCACTGATGAAGCCTATGGTACTGCACGCCGTCGTTTATGTGGTCACTCCCACTTCGTTGAAGATGTTATCATATCCAGTGATGGACAATTCGCATTATCCGGTAGTTGGGATGGTACTTTACGCCTATGGAATTTATCGAATGGCCAAACAACTCGTCGTTTCGTTGGTCACTCGAAAGACGTTTTATCTGTTGCTTTCTCCCAAGACAACCGTCAAATTGTAAGTGGATCCCGCGATAAAACCATCAAATTATGGAATACTCTTGGTGAATGTAAATACACTATCCAAGACGATGGCCACAAAGAATGGGTTTCATGTGTCCGTTTCTCCCCAAGTCAACAAAATCCACTTATCGTAAGTTGTGGTTGGGACGGTCTTGTTAAAGTATGGAACTTGAACAACTGTAAATTACGAACGAACTTAGTTGGTCATACTGGTTACTTAAATACCGTTACTGTTTCCCCTGATGGTTCATTATGTGCGTCTGGTGGTAAAGACGGTGTTGCAATGTTATGGGACCTAAACGAAGGCAAACGTTTGTATTCATTAGAAGCAAATGACATCATCCATAGTCTTGTATTCTCACCAAATCGTTATTGGTTATGTGCTGCAACTGAAAAATGTATTAAAATCTGGGATCTTGAGTCAAAAATTGTTGTTGGTGAACTAACACCTGAATTACCAGCTGTTGGCCCAAAAGCAATGCAAGCATACTGTGTATCATTGGCATGGAGTGCAGATGGTTCCACACTTTTCAGTGGTTACACTGATAGTAAAGTTCGTGTTTGGACCGTCGGTCTTGCATAAATATTGGACATACACGCATCATATTATACAGAGAGAGAATAAACCACCAGGTCAATGTTACACAATATATGAAAATATTTTTTTTTATATTTTCTGTTGATGAGGGCGAGGGTTAAAATATGGTGTTTTAATTTTTTTTAAAATGTATACAAAATATATTAAAAATATAATATATATACTTCGTAAAATATTAAAATTACTGAGAGAGTTTAATATATATATATATTGAGGATGATGACAACAACAGCTACGAGTATTAGAAAACGAGAGAGTGAGAGTAATGGGAAGAACGTACAACTATCACTCACACACATAAATATATATACTCGTATATATTTACAGAGTATAAAATTTTTATTAAATTATTGAGTAAGTGTATAATATATATATTGATACCTTGGTAACTTAATGCATATCATAAAGTTATTGCTGAGTTATTTATTGGGGTATGTAACTTATGATAAATGAGATAACTTCACGTGTACCTAATAAAAATATTAATAAATTAGAAAATACTTTTTTTAAAATTTTACCATTAATTTTGGAACTGGGTTCTGGGTAAAATGATTCATAACTTTTTTGCCTTCACTTGCAACATTTTCCGGTGAAAATCCAAACTTTTCAAATACTTTATTACCTGGTGCGGATTCCCCAAATGTAGTCATGCCAATTTGATAATGTGAATACTTGGTCCACCCTGTGGTGCTACCAGCTTCTACGCTGATTACAGGGCAGCCGGTGCCAATAACGCTTTGCTGGTATGATTCATCCTGCTCATCGAATAATTCCCAACATGGCATAGAAACAACACGTACGCGGACACCTTCCAATAACTTCGCTGCCTCTATGCATAATCCAACTTCAGATCCAGTCGCTACAAATGTTACTTGCGGTGCACCACCGGTACAATCTTGAAGAACATATGCTCCTTTCAATACCCCTTCAACGGAAGAGCCATTTAGAATTGGTAATCCTTGTCTACTTAAGGATAATGTTGTTGGGCGACCCTTTTGTGATAAAGCAGCAAAATATGCACCGGATGTTTCATTCCCATCGCATGGGCGCATAACAAGCATGTTTGGCATAGCACGTAAACTTGCCAATATTTCTATCGGTTGGTGGGTCGGGCCATCTTCCCCTAATCCAATAGAATCGTGAGTCATTACATATATTACTCGAAAATGGCTTAACGCGCTCAGTCGAATTCCTCCTAGTGCATATCCGACGAATGTTAAAAATGTTGAGCCAAATGGTATAAAACCACCATAAGCCGCCAATCCATTTACAACTGCAGCCATACCATGCTCCCTAACTCCAAAACGTATGTAACGTCCATGTGGTGTAGCATGTTGAAAATCTACGCAACCTGGCCAATTTGTTTTTGTAGATGGAGTCAAATCTGCTGAGCCTCCAATCCATTCAGGCATTAAATCAGCAAATGACTTGATCACATCTTGAGAGTACACACGAGATGCCTTTGTCTTATCACCAACTTTATAGCGTGGCAACGATTTTAACAAATCATCTGGTAAATCACCACTCCATCGCCGTTCCAATTCACCAGCTTCATTTGGAAATGATGTTGAATAATTTTTCCACATTTCTTGCCATTTTTGGTATGCTTGCTCGCCAGCTGCGCTAGCATCTTTGTAAAATTTATACACGTCATTCCCGATTGCAAACTTTGCTTCCGCATCAAATCCAAGCTCTGTTTTAATTCTTGCAATATCGTCGTCACCAATTGGTGCACCGTGAACTCCGTGTGTGCCTTGTTTAGTAGCATATTTACCAATCGTTGTTTTCACTTTAATAATAGTTGGTTTATCCGTGGTTGCTTTCGCTTGTTGAATCAATGCTCTTAAGCCTGAAACATCTGCATTATCACCGTCATCATACGATAATACTTGCCACCCATACGCTTCATAGCGTTTACCTACATCTTCCGTAAATGCTAGATCTGTTGAGCCATCAATTTGAATATTATTGTCATCATATAATACAATAATTTTACCAAGTTTCAAATGGCCAGCTAATGAAGAGGCTTCTGCAGAAACACCTTCTTGTAAACAACCATCCCCGCATAGAACGAAAATATTATGGTCGATTAATGAAAAATTTTCCTTATTGTATCTTGCGCGTAAATTTGCTTCGCCAATAGCCATTCCAACTGCATTTGAGATACCTTGACCCAACGGCCCGGTGCTTACTTCAACGGCGTCCAATAAATGATTTTCCGGGTGACCAGCAGTTACACTGTTCAGTTGACGAAAGTTTTTCAAATCATCCATAGACGGTCTTTCATACCCAGTTAGATGCAACATAGTATACAATAACGCACAACTATGACCATTAGATAAAATAAAACGATCACGATTTGGCCAGCTAGGAGTAGACGCAGCAAAGGTCATTTCATGGCCAAATAAAGCATGCGCAATAGGTGCACAACCCATAGGGGCTCCTGGATGCCCTGACTTCGCTTTTTGAACTACCTCAGCACCAATAATTCTTACAGTGTTTACGCATTTTTCTGCAATATCCATTTTTTGCTTTTTTGCAATGTGTGACATTTATTTAAAGGAGGTAATTTCAACTTCTGTTCGTTGTCTTTGATGATACGCTTTCTTCTTTCTCTGACATTCACATGTGTGTGTACGTGTGTCTCTGAAACCATTATTTGTAATTTGCTCGAAGTATTATAAAATAATAATAATTGTTGTTGTTATTATAATAAGAAGAGGAGGAATTTAAATTAATAATAATAAAATAATAAAAAATGCATTATTATTAAAATGAGAACACCACAATAATAATAATAATAAAATACCACCAGTAGTGGTAGTAATAATTAAACTAATAAAAAATAATAATAATATGTGATTATTATATAAAATAAAAAATTGATTAATAATAATGGCAAAAAAAAAGATATGTTTTTTCGTCGCGAGCAGTAGTATACCAGGTATACCAGGTAGTAGTAGTAGTATTATTTGGTTTGCACATTTCAAGAAGAAGCACACGCCCTATCTATAATAGGCCACGCACAAGGTAACCACCCCACCAGTGACCAGTGGTATACCTCTTGTTGTAGACGCCTATTCTTTCGTTGGTGACGAGTTAAATTTATTAATGATCGATCTTCTGGAATCATTTCACTTTCACTTTCGATGGTTCTTCATTATTAGTTATATTTATAATTTATTTAAATTGTATTGAAATTCATGTACGTGCATTTTAAGGTATGATTTATATGAGAAGTTCAAACATCATAAATATATACTATAATACGAGCGTATATTTATATTAATATTGTATTGATTATATTATTATACAGATTACATATATACAATATACAATACATACCAACGTGTCCCTGTTGCGCTTATTGCACTGCAGCGTTGGTAACATACATGTACACGTTATAGTATATTATGACCGCAATCGACAAATTAATGTGTAGAAGTGTGCTATTGTTAAAATGTTGAAGAAATATGCTTTGTTTCCATGTGTGACGATTCTAATATTAATTGTTATTTTAATCCTATGTGAATGTCAGGTGGGGATGGGTAAGAAGAAGAAGAGAAATGTGAAGGTGAATATAGTTTCAATACTGGATCATCGTATTCAAAAGATAATGAAGTTTTGCCAGCGATTGGTAAAGGACGATGGTAATCTTTTTGATGGGATCCAGCTTCTTCAAACGGTTTACGACCAAATAAACTTACCATATTTCGATCAATTGAAATTGAAGCATCGTTATGCCTTACAAAAACGATTAAATGAATACAAGTATCAAAATAAATCATTCTATATTTTAATGAAACAAACTGTATGTAATTTTTTATTTCTATAATACAGATACACAAAACAATATTCTAACTATATTTCCCCGTATTAAAACCGTTCTACAAGGAAAATACATTTCAATTATCAAGAAAAATTATACAACTTCATTTTCAATTATTGATAGCACTTCATTCTGCTGGGGATATCACAAACTCGAAGATATATTTATTGAAAATATATGATGGAATAATGAAATTAAAACCATCAAAACGAAAGGGGCGGAAACAAATGACAGAAATATTTCCAGCGCAATTTATTTATCTAACGGTTGAGATACTATTTCAATATCGTTTCTTTCAACGTGTGATCAATATTTATAACAACACTCTACATGTCTATAGAAAGCAGTTATGGTCTAATAATGATGTCTTAAAAAGATATCTCTTAATGTCAAAAGAAAAATTAAAATTATTGCATAACACGGAACAAATTGACAATAACATTAAAAATGATAATATTATACAGCTTAAATATAGAGAACTCATAGAATCTTCTTCATGTAAAAAAGAAAAACATTCAAATAGCAATTGTGGGTATATAACAAGCCCTATTGCACCAGAGTCCCGCAGATTAATTTTTGAAGATAAACGAACATACAGTGAATATTCAGAACAGAAATTCAATCCAATATTGCATAAAATGTTTCCTAAACTTGATTTCAATCGTAATGACATTGATATATTGAATTTTGATCAAGTTGATCTGGCATCACCAAACAATATTTTTATAAATAAGTACGTAAACAAAGGTCGTCCAGTTTTATTGCGTGGTTTTGTAAATGGATCTTCTTTTAAAATATCAAAATTTTTGAAAAAGTATGGTAAAACTCGCATATCTGTATCAAATTCTAAAGATGTTGTTGCTCGGCAGTGGATTGAAGACTGCCGAACAATAAACTGCAGGCAATTGAGTAAATACAATGCATTGTTTTTTCAGCGCCTAATGTCCATTAATAATTTTGTAAGTAATATTACAAAAGGTGCATACATATCAGGTAAGAATTTTAAGATTGGACGAATCAAAAATGGCTATGATAGGAACCAGACTACAGCTGCATGGACTCTACCATATTTTTTTGGTCCATTAAAGATGAAAAATAATGAATATGCAGATATATTGAAAAAACTCAAAAAGTTGTTTCCTCTCAAACATTTTGCTAAAAAAAAAACAAAAGCTGGCAAAGATAAAGATATTTTTTTCATTGGCTCCATTGGAAGTGGAACATATTTTCATTCACACGCAGCAGCAGCAAATGTGTTGTTTCTTGGTAGAAAAAAATGGCTGCTACTCCCTCCAATGACATATGCGGGGCCCGGAAGCGCTAGCATGCAATGGTGGGTTGAACACTTATACAACAAACTGCCCATAAAAGCCATTGAAGTTGTCCAAGAAGAAAATGACCTACTGTACATACCTCCATATTTTAAACATGCAACTATTAACATTGACAAAATGGTCGTTGGCGTTGCGTTTCAGCATATTGGTGAACATAAAATTGATTTTAAAACATATGATTTTTCTATTCATCATGGCAATAGCCAAGATGTTGTCGAGTTAAACCAACAAAATGTTGGAGGTAGTAGTAGTGAAAAAAGTAGAACTGAGTTATGAGGACGGTTGTTTTTATGGTTGGGCGGGTTGGCAAGAAACTTCATAAAAAAATACAAAAGAACGTATTACAAAAATAGCTTTTTTTAGTTACGTACTTTTTTTTTAGTTACTCATTTGCTCTATCTTTTTATCTTTGTCTAAAGATTTTTGCGATAAAACATTATTCATCTCTTTTTGCTTATCCAAATTCGATTTTACGGATTCTAATTCTTTTTTTTGCTGCTCTACCGTTGCCTTGGTTTTGTCTAATTCTGGGTCGCCAACTAGTGTGCGTCCAGCATTGTTACTTTTATGAATTCCAACTATTTTACCCACTGCATTATCAACTGCGGTAGCTACTCTTGACTCTAAATCGGATTTCTTTTCGCCTTCAGCTGCCTCTTTATCCTCGTTAGTATCTTTTTTGTTACTATTACTATCACCTGCATTATCGTTATTACTATTTCCGCCGCATCCATTGCATTCAATGTGTAATGTTGTGCCAGGAACTGCTACGCTTGTTTCTCCATTTGGCTTTTTGATTGAAACGTCATTATTAGCTTGTGATACACTGGGTTGCAATACCGCCGGTTGTGTGGCAGCTGGTGGCACTACTGGTTGTTTTGGCATATTTGCTGCCAACTTTTTAATGAAACCATCCATAATTTCTTTCATATCTTTCACCTGCTTGTTAGCGTTAGTAGACGCTTTTTGTTCTGCCTTTTTCCTATATTCAGCATGGTCTTTTTTTAATTTTTCTTCGGCTCCTTTCATGTTCGAGGCCATTTCATTTTGCAATGTCATTTTTCTTGATAGTAAGTCTTGTTGTTTTTTCATCATTTCAGATATACCAGAATTCAAATCATTCAATCGTTTTTCACCAGCAGCCGAAATTTTTTTCCTCTGCTCACCAGCCTTTTCATTTTCCTCCAACATTCTTTTCTCTCTTTTCCCCTCCTCTTCCACTTTCGATTTCATCGCATCGCTTTTAGTTTTTGCTTCCGCTTGTTTAGCTTGTGCGTTTCCTAGGGCCTTAGAACGTTTCAATGCTTGCTCTCGCTTTGCATTTACATTCTTTTGAAACAATTTAACATCCTCCTCATTTTTATTTTTCTCTGCGTCGCGTAATTTAGCTACACTTTTCACTTCCTCCTCGTGTGCCTTCACTGAGGCTTTTTGTGCTTGTTTTTCCAACTCTTCGTCTTTATTTGCTTTATCTCCACCTTTTCTCGCTTCCTCTCTTCCTCTTTTAGCTGCTTCTTCGGCTTCTTTCGCCTTTCGTTTCCCTGCCTCTTCCTTTTCTTGGAAAGCATCACTTTTTTGCTTTTCCTCTTGCACTCTGTCACTTTCTTTTTGTTTTTCTTCAGCTTTTTTTGCAGCTTTAGCGGCCTTCTCTTTGCTGTCTTTATCGTCAAATTCTTCGAGGGAGTTTACTTGCACTCCAAATTTCTCTTTCGCATACTCGAGCAAAGTTTTTAGAACTCTTCGTATGCTAATATCATTTTCTGTGCATTCTTTCTTTTTTTCTCCACGTAAGCATCCATCGTTTTCACTTTTGTATTTATTGCATTCTACTAGTAACTTTCGTAAACTTGCTTTATCGTCAATCATTTGATTCAAAATTTCCTTTATGCTAGCCACAGTGTCCAAACTTAAAAGCAATTTGAGGCCAGAACGAGCACGCTCTTCAGAAATAACAGTGCTCTTTGTGCTTTCGTCTGCTTTCTCCTGTGCGACTGAAATGCGCTTTACTTTTTTCGATGATTCCTCTAGCATTTTATGGATCTTCTGCGCGTCTTTTGCACTAGTTTTGGAAACACCTTCAGTCAAATCCTCTACTGGTTTACTGACTCTAGTTCTTACACCCATACCATTCTCAATACAATAAAATATGCAGACTAAAACCACTAAAATTAATGTAGATAATCTCATATTCTCAAATCTCAAGCAGTATAGTTGTATATTTTCTTAATGATTCACAGAATGGCGGAAATCTTAACACATGTACGTAGCGGGGCACCGTCGATTGTGGTATGTATGTGCGAGTACATGTAAAATTGTGCAACTTATAACATAGTGTGTTCTATTAATAATAGTGCTACATAATTAATTATTTACAATAACTTTTTTTCTTCCAATAATGAAGGGAATGATACTAGTAGACTGGGGAGATGGAATCGGGATAATTTAATAATACTCTTCATTGTTTTCATTGTAACAACGGGCAGGTAGGCATAGGCATGCATCTAGTACTTTTACCATGAAAATCCTATTAGCATTAATATAGCATTACGCCCCCTCTTTTTTTTTGAATCAGCCTGTAGCATCGTCCTTTTTGCTCGAACGAGGTGAAGTCAGGTGCTATTTCTATCGTAAATGAATACCTTAATATGTATGTTTCTTTTCCTTCCTCCTTTTCTTAGAGGAATGTGGCATAGAAGATAAGAGGACGATAATAATAAGTCTGTGCATTATAGCATGTCCTATACTTTCAATACTGTATGAATTATATTCTCACTTTCTTGCTACCTATTTGTATTCGTGCTTGCACTTTGTTTGTTGTATCATTAGTATTGTTATTATTTTATTATAGTTGATTCTTTTTTAGATGCATTTGCATTGTATTTAGATATGCATTACTACTGTGTTTCCATTTCCAGAATTCTTGGGGCAGGTACATCGTGACAATTAATACATACCATCGAGTTATATAGACATCAATATACAACTGCTTGGAAAAAAATCCTGGTAGTGTACGTACATATCGATAACAGATTATGAAGAGACGATGTTATCACCAGTATGCTTGCGTTGTTTACATTCTTGTTAGTAGCTTCATCTTCTCGTCCTTCCTTCCTTGTAATGGTGGAAATATACGGGGCACTGGAGTAGTTGTTGAAGATAGTAACAAAGAGCAACCGGAGGAAACGTATTGGCATGTATCCAAGATACATGGCAAGATACTAAAACGAATACAGCAAGTTAAATACACTTTCCCACCAGCGCTAGACAAACAAATGGAAGCACATAATATGGTACATTTTAAAGGTGCCGTAATATCAGCATCTTTAATACAAAATATTACTAACTTGCAGATTGACACATTAACACGGCATATCGAAAGTGTAATTGTAGATAAACTGACCAAACCAAATGAAGACGAAAATAAAGCAGTAACGAAAAGCGTAAATGCAGCCATTGGGGCGCAAATTGGTGATATAGAAAACATATTAAAGTCATTAGTTACGCTTACTTCGCCTGCAGCAGACGTCAACGATATAGATAACATGAAGAAACTTGCTAGTTTGTTACTTCGGCTTGAGGAAAAGTTACGTAATACAGACGTTACCACAGCTGAAGCAAAAAAATGTTTAGCCAAACTGACAAAACTTAGGTCCGAAGTAGGCAAACTGATAGAATTTGAAAAATCAAATACCAAAACTATTTCCTTTCGTATAAGCGACGTATCAAAAATATCAGATAGCACCTATCCAGCTATTGGTTCTAGCATAAAAGAGTCTCTTGAAACATATTTTAATCTTCCTGCTGCAAATATTAAAGTATCTGATGCCACTGCCAGCCCTGGGAATATTTTCACATATATTGTTACATTGAAAGTTAGCAATATTATGATGCAAATGATTAATTCAAAAGTAAAAGCATTAATGACACCACCAGCAACACCAAGAAGCAAGCTCATGAGTGACGTAAAGAGCAAGGTTGTTGAAAAATTCGCAGAATTAAAAGATGACGTCTCACATATGGCACTTAGTGCTTCCATAGCCGGTATTGATTACGATACAGAAATAAACAAATTTCATTTAAGAGCTAAGGCATTAACAAATGAAATTGAATTAGCTTACATTAGCGATTTGAAGTTAAGGAAGAATAAGCCGGATGATGGATCACGCATTCATCGTATTGCGTATAAACCATTATCACGCGACGATTTGTTAGACCATGTTATGTCAGGCGTGCCAATTAATGATGTGGACAGCCTTCTTACATATGCAGCTATTGCTTGCAGAGGTTTGAGCAAATTAACAGGCGTTGCATTAGAAAATGCTAAACAAAAATGCTCTGGTGTTAAAAACCGTTTGGCCCAATACTTAAAAAAAGAGAAAAGCCGCAGCAGTATCAATATTTCACCGAACGACAGCCAACTGCAAATGAAAGTTGAAAAAGAGAATGAAGCGGAAATAAAAGAGGTGGATAGACAGGAGAAGCAAATTAGGAATGCATTTGAAAAAGAGCAAGATGAAAATATGAGGGGAAACAAAGAAATTAGTTTTGATTCATTGAAGGAGCAAGAACAAGAGAAAATTTCACAAAATTTAGAGATAGAAGAAGAAAACCTCGCTGAAAATCATCACGAGCTTCTTAAAGAAACACAAAAGATACAAAAATCTATCCGTGATGATTTAGCAAATGGTAATAAAGACGCCGCGGAGAAGAAACGCAAAACATTAAAAGCGCTAATAGCTAAACTTGCAGTCGCTGAAAAAAAGTTAGTAGACACTCAAAACAAAAACAGAGCGGCACAGCAACAATTGGAGCAACAACGAAAAAACCTCCAACAGGCAAAAATTCGAATGAAAGAATTAGAGTTGAAAGAAAAAGAGGCGAAGAAAATGATGCAAAAACTAGATGAACAACGCCAAGAAAAAATAAAAGAACGCTTGAACCAAAGACAAATTTTGCATCAAAATATTTTGTCGTTGAAACGTGATACAGGTGCACTTGAAAGTCAAATTCAAAATGGGGCAGGTTTGCCAGCATTATCTGATGTTAGTAACAATTTAGACATGGCAGACCAACAGGCATATGCCAAACAGAAAATCGAAGAGTTGGTAAAAGGATTTAGCAATGTAGTGATAGCGAAAATGAACTCCCAACCTGTGCCAACACCGGTTGCACCAAATTCATTACCAGTGCCATCACCAAGCCTCGAAAATCATAATGCCACTAGTCAGATAAACATAGTGATAGGATGTGGAAAAGACTGTCAGAAAAATAAAGACGATAAGTCGCCCCCAGAAAATGATGTTAAAAATGATATTAAAAACACACCAGACACTAAAAATGTTAACAACTTAGTAAAAAGTGCTATGAAAGATATTTTACATGGTCAAAATGAAGACGAAGTAGATAGGTTAGAAAGACGACGTATAGAACTTGAACATGATGAAAAAATACAAGAAGATTCTTCGAAAGATGTCAAAAACGCACTCTTGGCTAAAAAAGAAGCAGAGGATAAAGTCGCTCTACTGAAAACCCAATTATCTCAGCAACGAAAGGACAATGAGGACAACAAAGCAGATTTAGAATCCGAGGTACAAACTAGAGAAGCGCAAAAGAAAATATTGGATGATAAAGAACAACATGTTAAAGAGTTAAGGGATGCAGCTGTGTGAGGAATAATGTTTGTTTAGACTATCTTACTTATTATTTTTTTAATAATTATAAAATAATAAAATAATAAAATCTTGTATAAATATAATGCAATAATATAGTGCTATAATTAAATGATTGATAATAAAACAAATTAATATGGCACTATATTATATGAAATTATTACTATATTTCCATTTATGACGACAGCAATACTAATAATACTACTGATGGTGAAGAATAACTACTACTACTATTAATACTTTATTTTTTTGTTAGTTAATTATGGTTAGTTATAATATAATAATATAATAATAATATTATATTATTGTATTATTATTATTATTATACTCTAATATATATTAATATTTTGTTGTTTTTTTTTATTATATTATTATTATTATTATTATTATTTTGTTATTATTATATCATCTCATTCTTCATTATTATTATTATTATTAATATTATTACAGGTATTAATGTTGCATGTAAATTATATATCAACATGGCCGACGACAATAACGTAATGTACTTTCATATATCGTGCACGTGTTTGTTTTTCTCAATGAGTCACAAACTTCTAAAATTACGAATAGATACGATATGTCCGTATCAAAACAAATGGCTTTGAATAAAATGCGGCAGTATGACCCGGCTTTTGCTCGAAAAAAACATAACTTTCATATTTTTGAACATGACTTCTCCAAAGATATGAATTTCCAGAATACTTTCATTTTATTATCAGTCATTCGTATTATTGGTGCACTGACTTCACATATTCGTGATTGCGATGAAACATTTAATTATTGGGAGCCAACACATTATTTGCTGAAAGGATATGGTATGCAAACGTGGGAGTATTCTCCGATTTTTGCTTTACGTTCATATGCATACATATTCTTCCACGTTTTGCTTGGTATGATAGTTCGAATACTAGTTGAGTGGCATGACAAAGTATTTATTTTCTATGCTATTCGCGTTATTTTAGGTATATTTTGTGCTTATTGCGAAACATATTTCTATCAAGCTGTTTGTCATCGTTTTGGGCGTATAGTAGGTCGATATACTTTACTATTTACTTTTTTTAGTAGTGGTATGTATTTTTCTTCCGTTGCATATGTACCAAGTTCATACGCCATGTACACCGTTCTATTATCCTTTGCGGCGTGGTTTTATGGTCATCATGGCAAATCAATTGTTTACGCTGCGTTGGGTGTAATTTTATCAACTTGGCCATACATTGCAGTGATATTTTTGCCACTGTCGTTTGACGCCCTGCATCATCGTGGTCTGTTCAAAATAATTTTGTGGGGATTGAAATTGATTTTGTATGTGCTTGTACCGATGGTACTAATTGATTCTTTCTTTTATGGAAAATGGGTTTTTACAATTTACAACATTGTACATTACAATGTATTTCGTGCCAATTCTATATTGTATGGGGTGGAAGACTGGAAATATTATTTGATTAATGGCTTTTTAAATTTTGCATTCTGTTTCCCACTAGCCTTGTTATCATTTGTGGTGCCGATACTGATACGTTTGTATAGCCAAGGTAATTATGTAGTAAGGGGGTTTATAATGGATGATCAAGGTAATATTGATAAAGACAAAATTAAGTTACCAGTGTTGACACCTTTTCGCATGAGCATATATATATGCCCGCTATATATTTGGTTTTTTATAATGCAAATTCAACCGCATAAAGAAGAACGTTTTCTGTATGTTGTTTACCCCCTTGTATCTCTAGCTAGTGCGTTGACGTTTGTAACTGTTTCAAACGTGTTATGTCATATATTAAAGAAGCAAATATTTGTTAAAACCATCAAAGCATTGAAGGTGATATTTATTATTGCATTTGTTTTGCTATCTGTTTCCAGAACGATAAGTGAAATTATTAATTTTGGTGCGCCTTTGCGGGTATATCGCCATTTATATCATGATGAAATTGAACGCCATATAGCTATGCGCTCCGTTCCACACGACCAGGATAGAACTGTCCTCGTATGTGTTGGTAAGGAATGGTACCGGTACCCAGCAAGTTTTTTTTTATCAAGCAATTCACGGTTAGCATTTGTTGAAGCTGGATTCAAAGGTCAATTGCCTCAGCCGTATTTTGAATTGGAAGGTGGTACTAGATTGTTGCAAAACAATTTTAATGACATGAATTTAGAGGAAAGAACTCGCTATATTCCAAAAGAGGAATGTCATTATCTGATTGATATGGATATTGGAGAAAGCAATACAGTACACCAAGATACAAAGCGATGGGAGACTGTGTATAGTACGAAATTCTTAAATAGTGGCAACTCACCTAGGCTTTCAAGGGTATATTACATACCGTATTATTCATACTATCGTAATAAGTACTTTGATTACAAATTGTTAAGAAACAAAAATGTAGTAATACCACATCATAAGCATATTCACCATTACATAGACCATAATGCCAAGTTAAATGAGAAAGATCCGCCCAAACCACCCCCGAAGATGAAGAAACGAAGTGGGCTTAAATTGCAGCTATTAAGAGAAAATTTGCCAAGCATTGTTTTAAACAGTGAAAATGATCTAGCCATTGAAAAGGGTGGAAACGTTTTATTGACCAAAGCAGGAAAAGATGGATATTGGAATCGTGAGATAGCTGAGGCACATCCACGCTTGTTATTTGTATATGGTGAAAATCATCGTGATTTTTTAAAAATGAAAGCTTTTTTTGATGTTGAACATGGAGAATTACGACCTCAATGGCATTATACAGATCAAAAAAGAACTCAAGGAAATATACGTGGTGAGCCAAATGCATTTCCAATTCGAACAAGTTGGTACCATGCAATTCCTGGATCAGATGCATACCAAAATTGGTTCAATGATCGTGAATTGCCAATAAACTCGGATGTAATTCGAGAGGATATAGATCGTATCATTGAAGCATGGAAACATGGAACATATGATTTTGTATTATTTGGTCACGAACATGTTGGAACTGGTGTTGCAAATTTACCTAAACGTGCTCCGAAAACATATGCATTTTTAACAAAAGAAATTCATCGGTTGAAAAATGTCATCAATGACCCAAGTATCCGTAGGCTGAGATTAGAGGAACATCCCGCTGTTATAAGTGACGATGCTAGGAACACAGAGAAAAGGGGAGATACACAAAGAACTGAGTTGTAAAAAAAATGCATAACTTAAATGTCGTACATAGGGAAAGTATAAAAATTTTAAATGTAATGTTGAAAAATCGTAAGTATTTGAAAGTGTCGACAATTGAAAATTTTTAATATTTGTCAAATATGTATTTAAGAGACCTTTACCCTTTTTTCTTTGGGGCACCAGCTTTCTTTCCTTTTGCCTGTACCACATATTTGCTTTTACCACTTTTACCACCTATTTTTTTAGTAGCTGACCCACCTGATTTTTTTCCTTTGGTGTTACTAGCCCCACTTCCACTTTTTTTTATATTGCTAGTATTTTTAGCCGCCTTACCTGTATTTGTTTTGCTTTTGTTACCTTTCTTTTTCTTGTTCTTTTCAAGCTCTGGTTTAGGAGGTGGTTCGGGTTTTGGTTCCCTAGCAATTGCTACAAATTTTTCCGTTACTTCGATGCCTTTCTCCTTTAGCCTTGCGACACGATCTTCTTCCCATGCATTTAAAACATTACGGATTTCTGTTCGATCTACAATAACATTTTCTGCGGCATCTAATTCATCTTTACCAAAATCAAATGCATTTTTATTGTATGCATTTTTAGCTCTTGGATCACCACCATGTTCTAATATTATTTCTAACAGTTGCTTATGTTGGTGGAATGCAGCAATTTGACACGCATTCCAGCCTTTTTGGTCTTTTGCATTCACATTTACGTAAAATATTTTACGTTCATCTTTGTCAAAATCTGGATCTAACGTTTTATAATGTTTTAACAAGAATTCTACAAATTCCTTATAACCCTTTGTCACTGCTAACATTAGTAATGTATTCCCTCTATCATCTCGCGCCATTGCTGTTCCCCTAGCCCTTTCATTATTTGTAATTGCTTCCATAGTCAGTTCGTCCATTCTTTCTCGAAATCCTTTCATATTATTTTCATTTACATAAGCTACTAACTCTTTCCGAATCAAATCTCTAGCGATAGTTTCACGTTCTACTGCATTAGTTATTCTAGACTCTAGTTCTTTCTGTATTTTTCGTTTCCGATCTTCAATTAATTGCTCCGTGATTTTAATATCCCATTCACTTAATATTGTTTTGATTTCATCATCTTTTGCTATATCCAAAGGCATTTCATCACCAGCTTTTAAACGCGGGTCGCCACCACATTGTAACAGCAACTCGATCATTTCCTTGTGCCCATGAAATGCAGCGCGATACATTGGTGAACGCCCTTGGTCGTTTTGGGCATTTGGATTTGCACCTTTATCAACTAAAAATTCAACTATATCTAAATGGCCTTTCGCAGCTGCTTCACTAAGAGGTGTATGATCATGTGCATCAGTACTCTCAATGGAATACCCTTGATCTAAAAACTCTTTCACTTTATTTATCTCGCCTTCAAAAGCATGTTCAACCATTTTTTTACTATTTCGTACCGTCTCGCGCATACCAATTGCACCAAATAACGCCCCATCTAAATCTTTTTTCGTAGGTTTCGCACCTTTTTTACCTCTTGGTCCCTCCATAATAACATTAATCATTGCTTTACTTGTATTTGGTGGCGGCCCATCCTGCTCGTTTTTTGTGACGACAATAAATTTAAAACCATCTCGTATTGAAAATTCCTCTGGCTGTGGATCGCCTAACTCTGTTCTCAAAAGTGGCTCCCAAAATTCACGGTTATTACATTCCACAGGGCGTAAAGTTAATAAAGACTTGGGAAAATGTGTATCGTCAAAAAATTGTTCTACTTCTAAAGAAGTTGTACCAAGGTGTAATACCAACCATGTCCCATAACGTAATGAACCTAATAATGCTTTTCTTAAATTTTCTTTCGCAACATCATTTGGTGAGTGTGCCCATAAAAAATTCCCTGGCTGATATTTTAAAAATCGCGTTGCACAATCTTGATCATCAATAATTAAAGGCCATTTTTCGTTAATATATACACAAGCATCTAAAACATCTGGTAAACCTTTTAAATTTGTATTCATAGTTTGTATAACAGCTCCCTCTTCATGTGGCGGGGAAGTTTCATTGTTGTTATTCATAGTTTGTATAGTATTTTGTCCTGCTTTTTATAAATACATGTTGTTTGATTGCTGTTTCTGTCCGCGTGTAGTAGACGTAACAAACATTCGGTTTTCTTCTTTTAATTACACTGATCTACTATGATGAGATGTATTATTTATTATTATTATTATCCTATATAATAAAAGTACATTAACGCACCCGTTGTTATTTATAATTTATAACTACGAATTTATTTAATCCTTTTTTGTTCTTACCAGCTTACTAAGATTACTTCTCGCTACTATCTGCCAGCTGCCAGCTAGGCTTTAGATAGGCGACTATAACACGATTTTCGTATTCTAACGGATATGCTTCCAGTAAGTGGTCCAGTAAGGAGTACACCGTACTTATTTTACTGTACCACGGTGGTAGTATATCAGTATGTGTTCCATAACGGAGAACAATAGAAATGCAGCAGATTAGGACAGGATTTGAGCTTGATAGGAGCAATATTAAGAGTGTATACAAAAATGGTATTACTTATTGATAGGCTGTCCGGACAATGTGACAGTCTTCTGTTTCAGTGTACAAGAAGACCACCCAGGAGGTACATGCGTCATTGCTTTTTTAGTAATTACGTCGTAGCACGCATAAGATAGATAGATCGAGTCTAGTAAAACCATGTAGTTTGCCTGTCTAATTTATTTTCAAATTATATTTATATAGTATTAGTATAGCAAGTATTTTGTAGACCGAATGAAAAGCTTCAAGTACTACCATCACAACTGCCATTATTTCTATGTTTCTTTCTTTCTTAATAATAATTAATTATATTTCAATCAATCTCTCCTTCTTCTTCTTTTCTCTTCTTATATTATTATTTATTAATAATCATCACTATTAAATTATTAGTAGTAAAAGAAAAAAAACTTAACATACACGCAATATCAACTATACATACTACTACTCTGATCATCTTCCGTGGTGACTCCGTGTACACAATTGCTTACGAAAACATTGATTACGGGATCACCAATTAGGATTTGCTTTACGCATTGACCGATCGCATTGCCATGTCACCCATACCGCTGAGTATAAGGGGCATTGTTGATATCGATCAATACATGTCCATTGAACAACAAAAACTATTTCGACAAATAGTTGATCCAGAAACGGAAGGGGCACTATTTTTCATAGCGTATTCAACTATATTTATTATAACCTGCAGATTATTGTATTATTCTCTCAAAGGAACATATTTACATAAAAAATTACTAGAATATATTATCTTGTCTGTGATTCCACAACTTGGTGAGGAGGATTGGCCACATCAAGACACGATCGTCATACCACCAAAGTCAGGTGAACATAATAGTACATTATTTTTTTTACATGGCCTAGGTGATGGGTCTGGGTATTGGGAGCACGCTGTTAAAGGTTTGAATTTAATGAATACAAAAATTATACTACCAGCCGCACCACGTATGCCTGTAACTGTAAATATGAAAATTAAAATGCCTGCGTGGTTTGATGTAATAGGCACGGAGATAGATTCACCGGAGGATGATGAGGGTATATACAATGCATCACTGAAACTATCTAAGTTAATTGAACATGAAATTAACAACAATGAACACATATCTCCAAATAATATTATGATATCCGGTTTTTCGCAAGGTGGTGCAGTTGCTTTAAATACCACGTACCGTGATGAATTTTTGAAATATAAAGTTGGATGTGTTGTAGTTTTTTCGTCATTTATGCCACGCCCAAGATATATTCTGAATAATAAAGAACGTATTAATAAAATAAATTTGAATACACACTGTTTTTTAGGTCATGGTATGGATGATGGTTTAGTCAAATATGTTTATGGTTTAAAGACTGGAGATATGTTAAAAGATAGAAATGTTCCTGTAATTTTTAATTCTTATGATGGAGTTGGTCATCAGGCTACAGAAGAGATGTTATCAGATGCATCTGCTTTTCTGCGGAAACAAATAAAAACATTTGGAATCGATGACAACATATCTATCAAGTAGTTAAAAATGTGGAGTACAAATTTATTTATTTTTCTTACAGTGATTAATTAAATAATAACGCGTAAAAAATATTGCTTTGGTACAATTGGTAATATTTTTTTATAATATTACGGGGGTACCATGTTATACGAGTATTTTCTTACTTATTACTTGAACTCAATTTACTCTCTCCTCAATATTCATATGAAAATGACTCAGAAGAAGACGTGTTGTCTCAAGATTTCGAGCCGTAAAATGGTGTGATTTCTTGTGAACTTACTTCTTGCGTGCCTTTTCATTCCTTGCTCTTACTCTGGTTGCTATGTTGCCAGAACCTGACGGGGATTCACAATCGTTAGAGACATGATTATTGAGGTTTATTGAATTTATGTCGATTGGTTCTGATTCATTGACGTCACTACTATTGTCTACACTGTTTATGACTCTTATATACTTGGTACATATGATAGTATAATGAGTATGTATAAGAACTTATTATGGAATCGAGATAGCATGTCTTTTTCTGAGTCATTATCATATGTATGAATATCAACCCCGAGGGTACAAGTTTACTATGGACGTAGATCTAGTCGAAGTAGATAATAGTATATGAATACCATTTACAGGGTATAAAATTTTATTTAAATTAATTGAGTAAGAGCATATAAAGAGAAACGTATTGAGGGTAAATAAAATTGTAATACGCGCATAATTATTAAATAATTATTGATCTAAAATTATATAACTTTACAGGGAGTAAAATTTTATTAAATAAATGAGTAAGAATTAATTATATAACTTTACACTTTAACACACAAATTATTAACATACAATAGTAAAATATACGCGCGTATATGATATGATATTTTAATAACATTCCTAAAGTTTAAGTTACTTCTCTCCAAAAAGGATAAGTTAAACTTACAGTATGATAACTGAGCCCTTCAAACCAGTTTCATCAAAAGTGTCAATGCTTCCTAAGAAAGGAAGTATCGATGTATGTGAGATTAAGGGGTAAATGAGTCGCGTACCTGAAGTACAGACTCTTTTGTAATCGGCCAATTTTGTGCACCTAAAGCATTTTGAATCCAATATATCACTGTGTCATAGTCTGAAGTCCAGAGTTGTACTCCGATTGGATGGTCGTTGGCATCCAGGGTTGCGCTGCGAGAAGATGGGTGTCGATATGTTTTATGTCGTCTCCCTATTTCGAACATATGTTGATTATGTAGTAACAGCTCTGCGTGTTGCACGTAAGGGCCCAACCCAGGTATATCCCTGTTGCAATCAAACGTTGGATTGTGTCTAACACAAACTACAAATGAAAGTGCATTTTTGCTACTTTGCATAATATTTGCAATATGGGTGTACATAATAACTAGATTATACTTATCAACGGATGGTAGATGACATACAAAACTCCCAGATGAAGGAAAAAAATCATAAAATGAACCGGAAGAGCCAAAATATTTATCAGTGTCAGGAAAGTAGGAACAATAGCTAGATAATCGACGCGTTAATGGGGTGGCGAAGCATTCATGTGTAACCCCAAAACAGCGATGAAGGCATAACATTGTCTTCTCAGTTAATGTTGTTGGCATATTATCAATACTTAGTAAAGGGGTTACCGTCTCATACCTCTGGATCATGTTGTACAAACGCCCACATATTCTAACATTACCTTCTTGGCCATTAGTAATATGATATATACGGCACAGATCATCTAATGCATTTCTCAATATAATCAATGCTGTTTGACCAAACACTATTCCGCCTTCATGTGGCTTAAGATTGAAGCGACCTCGGTCGCAAAAACTCATTTGTAGTAATGCATCTGTCCATGGTTTTCTGGTAAGCATTTTATTTTGTGCTTGCCAAGTTTTTAACTTATAAATTTCTTGAGCTTGGTCGGAGCAGTAATTTGCAAACTGTGTAGTAGCAGCTGTTAAAATTCTTTGGTCGGGCGATGACGGAAAATTTGAGACTAATAAACGATAAATCATGCTTGCAACTTCAGCTACCTCTTGGCTTGGTAATATAGGGTCAATTATTTGTTCACTATTTGGATTCCATATAAAATCTTGAATAAAGCTGTTACTAAATGTGTTTGCCTGTATTATCCATCGTCGCAAAACTCTTGCAAAAACTGGGCGATATGCGACATCCATTTGTGATATTGTATCAATAATTTCCCGAACTTTATCATCACGTAAAACAGCAACAGATGGTGTTTCTTCTATATTCTCTCTAACAGGTCGCAATAATACTTTAGGCTGCATCATCATCATCTGCTGTTGTTGCTGCTGCTGTGCAGGCATTTGAGTGATGTTTCCAACCCATTTTGCTTTATCAACTTGAGCATCATTTTCTTTGCTAATCGTATTATTATCGTTATCGTTATTCCATGCCATATGTGTGTGTGTATTAGAGTCACTTGATATGTTTGCACTTTCCTTGGTCTGTTTATTCCCCCACGCAGCATGTTTTGATTGCAGTAGTTTGCTACTGTTTACCCGATTTGATTCTTCTTCCAAATCTAAAAATGATAGACTTACAGCTAGAAATTCATCAGAAGCTTTCTTGTGTAATTTTTCAGATGGTGGTTGTATAAAAGTTTTATCTTGTTGTTTTACAAGTGCTTTCTGATCTATGGTTCGAGCTTGTTGCTCCTGATTTATGCCACCCATTACTTCCCCGTGACGCGAATCCACCCGTGTCTGGACAAAATGCGGTTCTTTGCTGCTGTCGTCATTCTCACTATTTTTATTCAAGTTTTCCCGCATGGATATTTGAGAATGTTGTGAAGGATGCGAAGGCTGTGGGTACCTTGTATTTGAAGGATCTGCGTAAATTTGTTGTGGTGTCTGACACGGTGCTGATGGTTGTTGTTTTTGTTTCTGTTTGTAAGTTGTTGGTGGTAGCTTATTGGTATGCTTGATCGATTTATTGACAGTCTCCCAACCACCATCTTCACCCGCGTTTTTACTGTTAACACTTCTTTCAGTAGAATGTCTATAACTATTTTGTTGTCGTGAATGCTGTGGTGTTTGTTGTGTTATAGAGTTACGAGTTATTGGCATAACTAGCCTGCGTTGTAAAAAGGCTTCAGAGTCTGCAGAACCCTTTGTTTTTTTCGCTTTTCTTCTTGTTACGACTGTATCCCATTCTTGATTCTCTTCTATTGCATTATCTTCGTGTTCAGTATCACGTTCCATAAATAGCCCTTTCTCAGCGTCAGGCATTTGCTTTATAGTTGAATCGCCAATCATATCGGGGCCGACTCCCATTACACTTTTCTTTTTCTTTTTCTTTTTCTTTTTCTTCTTTTTAGTTGCACTTTCATTCGCTTTTTTTTCTTGTTCCACTCTCAACAATAATAGTCTATCTTTCTCTTCCTGCTTCCTTCGCTTTTCCATTAACGCCTGGTCGTCTGCCAGTTTTTTTTTACGCTTGATTTCTTCTTCTGCCTCTTTCCTTTTCCTTTGCTCCTCTTTTTTTAAACGTTTCTTCTCCAATCGCTCATCTTCTAATCGTTTTGACTCCGCCTCTGCTTTTGCTTTGGCTAATCGTTTTTTTTCTTTTTGGGCTTTTTTCTTTGCCCTTTTTTTTGCAGCTTTTTTTGAAGCTTTGCTGCTGCTATCCTCTTTTTTATTATCATCTTCGTCGGATAGCAACCCTTCCGCAATAAAAAAATCGTCATTTTCTGACTTTTTTTGTAAAGCTAATTTATTTTGCTTAATTTGTTCCATCTCAACTTGTCGTTTTTTCAACGTTATAAGCAGTTTTGCTCTTTGAACACGCTTGCGGATTCTTGAACACCGTGTAATAGATGCTTTGTATTTATCAGTTAAAATATAAGCGCACTCAATTAATTCTTGATCAACCAACATTGCTACACTGGTATCTCCTTTCTCATCTGTTACTCCAGTATCAGCATTGTGTTCACACAAAGTCAAAACTGCTTCTTCCTTCCCAGCTTTAGCAGCACATAATAAAGGTGTCAAACCACGGTCATCTTTTTCCTCAATATTTGCGCCGCGAGACAATAATTTCTCTACAAGCTTAATTTGCCCACGTTCAGCTGCTGCGCATAAAAAACTAGGATTTGGTGCTTCCGGCGGGGCATGCACAGAACACCCACTTTCAATTAAAAGCATTGAGCATTTCCATTGCTTATTTGCAATTGCTTCCCATAGCGGTGGCGATGTTAGTGGCAAATCTAATGGAGCTTCGTATTTAATCAATAGATTTGCGACAAGCAAATGACCTTGTCCTACTGCGGCACTTAAAGCGGAAAGACCAGCGGTGCTAAAAGGAGTTGTGTCTGCATCGTGTTGTAGTAGCTCTTCAACAACTTTGGCATGCCCTCTATATGCTGCTTTCAACAAAGCTGTTTCGCCATACTTATTTAAAATGTTTACATTCGCGTTGCGCTGAATCAAAAGCTTAACAACTGGTAAATATTCTTTTGTAGTGTTACATGCATAATGTAATGGGGTAAACTTATCCTCACTTTCAGAGTTCACACAGGCGCCTTGTGCTAGGCATGCCATTACTGATTCTACGCAACCACTTTCAGCAGCGTAGCTTAAATATACATCTACCTCAGTTGGGTCCATTTTCGTAGATGTGGATTCTACCATTATTGCAGCTTTCACTTTTAACATACCGCTTTTTAAGAACCCGTGTTGTATTATACGTTTGGTATCGATGAAAGAGCCCCAACCCCAATTACATAAATCATTTTTTTGGCTTTTAAATACATGACGATGGACATTTTTGGTGACACTTTTACTATCGTCGAAATGATTAATTAATGTTAAAGAAAAACATACTGTTCGCTCCCATCCAAAAGGGAGATCGGGTGTATCTAGAAAAAGGGAGAGATTTCCATCATTTTTTGTTCCATTCGGATATATTTTTAAGCGCCATTGGTGCCCCCTTTCATCGCTTTGAATTTCAGTTGTATGACAATTTTTTGATGGATCATCAACATTTAGTTTTATATAATTATTTATTTCCCATGACATTTCAATAGCATCTAACATACAACTTGGATTTTTATTTTTTGTTTTTTTACCACAACCGTGTCGATCTTCAAGACTCTTACCAGACATTTTTCCAACAGGCCCGTGTTCTGGGTTATGCTTCTTGCCGTATTCATCCATCATTTCGCCTTCATCATTATATACTTCATAATCTTTGCCCAGATGCGCCACATCGCCACGATCTATAGCTTCTCGACGAAACTTAGCGTCTCCATGCCAACCGTCTCTAAACATAGGTTGTTCCTCCTCATCACTAGATTTCCCTACTAAATTTGGCATATCGTCCTCACTATCAAGGCTGTCATCGCTATCAAAACTAGTTCCATCCATCATTTTTTGCACAACTTTACTTGCTTTAGAAATGATACGATTTACACCGCGTTCAAAGTCCTCGTCCGACATTCCACCCACATTGTTTTGTTTATAGTAACCACTATTATTACTATTGCTGTTTTTAAAATTAGCCCGTTTGGATGGTGCTTCACCGTTACGACTGCTACAACTACTCCTTCTGTTTCCACCATCACTGCTACCATCGCATGATAATGACGTCATGGTAATGATGATGGCAAAATATTTTTACCTTTAACAACACCAATTATTTTAACAGATGAACCGTACACGTTTTATGGTAATTAGAAGTGCAAAGCTACTGACTGATTCAAAGTTAATAAAATGATGCACTGTGTGCCAAACTTAATAATAATAATAATAATAATAATAATAATAATAATAATATACTCTATAATAATTAATTAATAATTAATAATAATAATAATAATAAATAAAATAATATAATAATAATAAATATAATAAAATAATAATAATAATATATAAATAATAATAATAAAAAAATATAAAATAAAATAATAGTAAAGCCTATTAATAATATTATAAGCCTATTATTAATAACTACTACTACTACATTTTATTAATAATTTACTCGTAATAAAAATAAATATGCTGATTTCAATTTAAATTATTATTATTATTATTATGTTTTAATAATTTTATACTTTAAGGTCAATACATTATTATGCCAGAACTATAAATTCCATACCACCCCACTGCTAGCTGGGCTAGCCAGGCTAGATGAAGTACATGTCACTGCACAACTTAATATTGGTACTTACTAGTGCTTTACTACAATAATAAATAATTTTCAATAATAGTATTATAATTAAATAATAAATAGAAAATAGAATAATAATTGTGATCGAATTCTGAATTTGCGGAGTAGTAGGACTATGAATGATAATAATGGCCTCACCAGCCACCACAATCTCTTTACTACTCTGTTCATTTACTTAATGTATACAATTTTTCTTAAATCACTAGTAATGTACTACGCCTCGCACTACTGTATTGTACCATTGTCAGGTGGTACGAGCACCACATATTGTCGTCATTATTATGTATCATAAAGAATATGATAATACGCACTATTATTATATATTTTTTTTTTTTTGTCGTCTTTTTGCTGATTATTCTTACTACATCATTATTATTATTTTTATACTACTTACTGTATACTACTTTTTTTATTATTACTACTAAATTAATTAATAATTTTATTATTATTATTACAACATATTATTATTATAATATACAGTAATATTATTATTATTATATACTGCGTCTCTTCCCCCGTTTCATGTATGGGTATGGACGCGGAAGTTATAATATACTCATCCTGTTGGTTTATTATAAATACAATAAAGCATGGGATTGACAGAGAATTTATTAATCGGAACAGTTGCAATTGTTGGTGTGTATGCGACGTATGAAAAATATTTTTCAAAAGCAGCTGTGAGAAAAAGAAGATTACGAAGAAAAAATAAGTCTCAGTATGTTGTAAGTGAAGCAACCTTACGTAATATCTTAACTGAATGTACACAAGGGCTCGGTCAGGAAATGCAACAACTAGCACAATATTGTGAAACAGTACGACAGCAATATAAAGGTAAAGCGCCAGAGGATGAAATTACTTCTCACCTAAAAGGTAAATTAAACGAATCTTTAGGGAAGGTAGAAGGTGGTATTTGTAAAAAACACAATGTCACTGACACACAAGTCTTAATGGCACTAAAAAAATTTGAAGCAAATGAAAGTATTCGCGAGGCGACTAGTCAGCTCAAGACGTTAGTCAAAATGTTGAAACTTAATGAAGTATCTAAAAATGATTTGCCAGACGCATGCCAGACGATTGATACATTTATTAATATTACAATACAAATGATGTCGACTCTTGTTGCAGAAATGAAACAGCTTGACCAAGAGTTGAACCCTGGAAAAAACAGAACATTTTATAAAACTCCAGGTAATATACAAACTTTTCAGGCACGGCTCCTAACCACTCAAAGGACCATTTCCAAACGTCTTTGTAAAAAACATGGAATAACAGAGAAAGAATATCAAGATTCTGAAAATTACTATTCATCTACTAGATGTTCGCCCGAGGAACAACAAATATTCACATCAACTATACAGCGATTACAAATGCAAATGCAACAAGCACAACAACAGATAGGTTTAATGTAAACGAAAGTTCGAAAAAAACATCTTATCAATCTCGCGTCGACGATTTGATTTTATATTATATATTATATACTGTTTATAAAAAAAAATTATATTTACTTATTTGTAAGAGTAAGAGAGTTGTAAAACGAATCACTTGTGTGGGAGTATATAGAATATTGTTTTGGTAATAATATATTTAACATTTTTAATATTTAAATTAATAATAATGATTTATATAAATATTTTATGAATAAAAATATTTTATGATAAATATATTTCATACTTGGTACCAAGTATGCAATAAAGTATAATGTTTAAAGTGTAAAGTTATACGCGCGTATAATTTTAGATCCCGGGATGAATACTATGCTCAATACTCAGTCTCAAGAATATTACTCTATCCTACTAATAATGAAGCTCGAATGCACGTGTGCAAGCTAATACTCCACAAGCATGAGTGTAGGTTTCTATCCTTCCGTGCGCACTCGTTGAACGCGCATAAATATAATATAGATAACCCTTATTTTTGATGATGATGTATTTAAATAAAAAAAAATTTAAAACACGCGCATAAAATATTATTATAACCACATATATGTATGATAACTGATCAATCTTGATACAAAATTCTTTCGCTTGGGTGAATCCGTTTCTCGTACATGTTTATGAAATGCAGGGATAAAATATCATTTAAATCCTGGTGAATTAGTTTGAACTTCTTTACCTCGTCTAATGTGTCCAAATGTTCATTGTTACATAAATCAACGAATGCGTGTGCATATTGAAAATAATCGTGGACAACTTTCTGTTCATTTTTAGTTAATTCGGCGTGGCGTAATTTTCTAGTTGCCCTTTTTGCCCATCGTTTTAATTTTACTATTAGACCCAAAGAAAATTTTCCACTATAAGCTTTCTTCTTTGTTGAAGTAACGTAATTTAAGTTTCTTCTGGTATTTCTTCTTTTAATAACTTTACTCCATTCTTTATCAAATATAGAGTAAAAAGAATTACCAACAATAGTTAACGGCATTGATAAGTAGAAGGAACCAAAGATAGCAGCAAATACGGAAACCATTTGCCCTGCAACAGTTTGAGGATACTTCCCCCCATAACCAACTGTAGTGGTAGTAATAAACATGGTCCAAATCGAATCCCACATATTTTGAACTTTTGGCTCTAATAACTCTATGGTACTGAATTGACTTACTACTTTTAAGGAGCAGGTACCATCATATAAATTGTGCGTACTAGGTCGACACATGGTGCAATCGGCTAAATTGTAGTTATCTCCGCCGCCAGTGCATGAATAGAGTGCGCCACGTTCTACAGTGTAGAACATTCCTGCGAACAACAGCACAAATATAATAAAGAAAAGTAGGGGAATAAGCATTTTTTTCCAAACTGCCTTGATCGTTAAAAATATCACTTTTAAACCAACAAAATGCCTTTGCAACGAGATAAATCTCAAAAAAACGCTGATGCGCCAGAAACGAATGTTAGCAGGTTCTAATCCTGAACCATTTCCCCAAATTTCAAACTTCCTTTCTCCCCATGAAGCTGGGACATAAATTATCTCGGCTAAACATAATAATGCAGTACAAGCATCAACAACATTGTAAGGGTTGCTAAAAAAATGTGAAACAGACCGCATTAGATAAAATCTTATACACATTTCTACACTAAATAACACTGCAAAAATCGTCTCGATGGTTAACCACAATTCGCTATTGTCTGTTGCCCCTGGGATACTATTCACACATTGCTCTCTTTTGCATATAGGTATTAATTGCAATGTTTGATGAAAATATGTATCATCAAATGGTTGTGTATCATTTGCCATGTAAGCATCCTTGCAAACGTAACCTAATTCAGCATTTGGGAAACCACAATCGTCGAATGTGGATGCCGTCAATCCACGACAACCAGGGTATTGAAGCGTTTTTCCTCCCACTTCTGCTTCATGGGAGAAACAAGCTGGGTTTAAAGCTTGTGTAGCCAGGCTATCATCTAATTTGTTGCAATAATAATTGATTACTTGTTTGCATAAGCGACTGTCTTCACCGTAATCATTAAACATTGACATAGATTGTACTATCAATAAAAATAAACTGCTGGCAATGATAAACATTTTAATCATATTAAATCGTTTTGCATTGACAGATGAAGTCGGTACTTCAAATAATAGCCACATCCTATTCCGAAATGATTTATCTAGTTTCGCAGCTTGTTCGTACTTGAATGTTTTCTGAGCATAATCCAAAACTTGCATTTGTTCTTTTATTATTTTATGAACATCTGAGAACGATTTGCTGCTGTTAGGTGCTACCGCGCTTCTTTTCTTACTTCTTAGTTTATTGATTTTCGCTGTACCAGATTTGAACAAACTTTTCGTTATTGTGCGTTTTTCCGATGGCTTTGCTGTTTTTACTTTTGAAACCGACGATTCGTAGACCATTTTCAAATCGCTGAGCAAACGGTCAATGATAGCACACGTACTTTTGAAAATTTTCCTCCCCCTGTTTTTAATATCACCACCAAAGTTTATTAAAATCCTCAGATTTGCAGAAAGTTTTAAAGCTAGCCTTATCATGCGCTGTTTACGTTTATCCATGGAAACTTTATCAAGTTCAAGTTTAAATAGCTCTGAAACATCTTTTCCTTTCTTTTGCAATTTATGGATTTCTCTTTCTTGATATGCTTCTTCAAATTTACTACCAATAATTGCAAGTGGCATTGCCATATAAAAAGAACCTAATATCGCGAGTAAAAGTGCTAGCAGTTTACCCATTGTAGTAACCGGGATCTGATCTCCATATCCAACAGTAGTGATGGTAATGAACAAAAAGTACGAGCTTTGCACTAGATCAGGGAATTCACACGAGTCATCAAGGGCACTAGTATTCGTGCCCAAACATGGTTCAAACAGAAACAATAAGAACCCAAATGTGAATACCATCGTTAACAAGAATAAAACTTGAATGATAATTGCTTCAGAACTTTTACTAACAGTCGCTACTAAAACCTTTGTTCCATCAAATTGCCGTGTGATCTTAAATATACGGCATATTCGAAACAAATTAAAGAAACTGAGCAATGTGGTGTAATCGCCCATTCCCACAACTCCTGCCAAAAGCTCAAGTGGAAAAGGCATTACAGATAGAATGTCTAACCAGAATAGTAAATCTAAAGCCATCGGTGACCCCTCTTCATATGGTTTTCTAAAAAAGCAGCATTTCACATCAGCAACTGCAAATCTGACAGATATATCAACAACAAATATTATCGTAAATATAGCTTCTAAAATTCTATATTGCTCAGGTGTGAGTCCAGCCGGATCAATTTTACCTGTATCGTTACTCGTTCCCGCTATGAAACAAATTATACTGCCAACAATAATACCCGAGAATATAGTATGAAACCAAAATGCTTGAATTGAAAAAGATGGATCCTCACAAAAATCTCTTATTTTTGTTCGAGTCGTGGTTTTCTCATTAAACCTATCTCCTGAATCAATTCTAGACCTCCTGTATGTTGGTGTTGCTGAGCGAAAGTTATCTCGACCAAGTAATGGCTGCGACCCCGTACCGCCAGCCCCACTGTCGGCGCCAGTATTAACTTTTTTAAGTTCACCGCTAGTAAATGACGTTGTTCCTTCTTTTTCAGCAATTGCTTTCTTAAGCATTGATTTTTCAAGTGGCGTTTGCTCTTCGTCGCTCGTAGTAGCCTGTGACATTTTAGAATTAAAGAACTATGTATTTTTTCGTGAGTGGTACATGTAAATGCGACTTCGAACTTGATATACCTTCTTCGGTCCTTCTTGTTGTGTTTTGTTGGTAAAACTTTTACTACATACAACAGATAATAATGATGTATTAGTATATAGTATGTATATGGTCAGACTAGTATAAAAATAAACAACAACTATAATAATACTATTAAAATAATTACTGGCCTCGTAGAGGGTAGAAGCCAGTATTTCTTTTTTTAACGTGTTGTGTTAGACAAACCGTTTCTTTCCATTCTTCTCGTAGTGTGAGCTATTAATTAAGTAAATGATTTAGTCGTTTTACCAGACGACTAAAGCGCACTACTCCCCCATTTTTACAATAGAAGGCCATAATGGACTCTTTTCCCCAAAAGTACCTTAAAAAGATACATTGAGCGCTGGGATTTTTTTGGTGACTGGTCGTAGCGTAGACGAGACGACGACTGGTCACTTTCATTTTAATTTATTACGGTGTAACTAAAAAAAATTTGATTTGAGATTGCAATATAGTTACACTATAAGTACAACAAGCTTCCTAGCAAGCATTCTGTAGCAATAAGCAATAATTTAAATTAACACTGCCATAGCATTGAAATAGCAGCGGGTAATACTACCAACTCATTTATTGGGCATTATTATAAAACCTAATATATAGTGCTGTTATTATGCACTTATGTTAAAAATGTGCAGATATGCGTTATACTATTATTAAAAACAACGTGATGACGATATAGCGATACATATAGTAAAGCACACATCCCACGCTGCATGCAATGAAAAGATGTGTTGTCTTGTGAAGAAGCATATACTTTATAAATTCATACATATTGGTAGAGTATATACTCTTCCATAGCGATAGGGTACAATATGGCCACACAAGCAGGAGGTTATATGACATCAGCAGATATTTCTAGACAACATGCAGCGTTTTTTGGATCATATGTCGGTTTCTTAATTGTCTCATGTGTTTTAGGTCTCCTTCTCGGTTTCTTTAACAAAATTAAAGAAATGATGGAATACCCAGCATTGCGGGTAATTGTAGAACCGGAGGATTTTATCAGGGAAGATGATGATAAAAACTTGGGTTTGCGGGATCCTATAAAGGAAGCAGAACAATTGATGAATCAACAAAGACAGCTTAACTATGAAGATTCAGACTTCGCATTCGACGATGAACATAAAGAAGCGTTCGCACAGAGAAAATTTAAAAAACAACAGCAACAACGCAAAGGTACAAAAGACGAAGGAATTGATATGGATTTTCACTTTTAGGCCATAAAACGCACGAAGAAGTAAGCTTGTGATATATTACATGGTACGAGTACTTTAAAGGTATCATATGATATGCATATAGACAAGCGGGAGTAAGTTACGTTTTAGCCTTTTTGTTGTGGTGTGGAATATTATTTTGTAACGCTTAAAAAAAAGAGCATAGTTTTTTTTTAAAAAAAAAAGCAAAGCAAAAATAAAAACCATATATCTCTGAGCAACGCTTCAATAAAAACGTTTTATTTTTTAAAAAACAATATTAGCACGCGCGTCAGTTTATTTTAAACGCTCTTTAATTTAGTTACAATGTCCTTAACATGCCCCAATAATACATTAAATTCAATTGAAAGATGCCTGTTCCAAAATACGCTATCTTTGAAATCTGAATATGGAAATGCCGGGCTTGCTATACCATGAAATATACGAGTTATTGCACGTGGTGTTGCCAATACCTTTTTCTGCTTTAATCTCTGATCACGCATCAATACATGAACATCCGCCCGTAACAACGGCACCTTTGGTTCATCAAATGGTACACTTTCTTCATTTTCACGAAACAAATTTAGTAACTCCTTTGTATCGCCGTCAAAATATTTGGAAATTATATCGTTTGATAAATTATTTTTGGCAACTACGTACATAGTTTCTGCTTTTGTTCTCAGCGATTTCTCAAAACTGGAAGTTTTTTTCCATAAAAAATCACACAGTGTGTCATATGCATCTGGTGACAATTCAACATTCTCCCTTGGAATACAACGGAAAGATAAATGTTTCCATGAAGTTGTTATAAAGTTACGATAGCGCAAATCGTCCAGTACGCGCCTAATTTCTATCTCCGGTATATTCGTTGTATATGCTATGTCTGGGACGTTGATTTCGTAGACACTATTACCTTTGCAATACCCGTTCCGTTGATCAACTACTGTAGTCTTCAATTTACCAAGATCAAATATTTTACGGCAATTTGATGAATCTTTTTTTATTTTTTCGATTGAAAATTTACAGGTGACGACGCAAGTTATACATGCATTAGGCAGTAATTCTAACAAATTGTGTGGTGGAAGAGTCAAATGGCATAAAAGCGTTTCCATAACATTCGTTTTCATATCAATTTGTTTAGATATATCATTTTGTACAATAGACACCATCCGGCGTTTAGTATTTAGGCTGCGGTTGTTCTTGCCATTATTGTTTTCGGTATATCGCTCAAAGATGAGCTTTAACAACTTGATTACTTGAATCCTATCTATACTATCAGCATGAGCCAGGCTATGATTTTTAATAAAATCCGTGTCGTTTAAAAGCAAATAGCAATGACTTTCTTTTCCGTCACGACCAGCACGACCGACTTCCTGTACATAACTTTCAATACTTTTTGGTATATGGAAATGAATAACACCACGGACATCTGCTTTGTCCAAACCCATTCCAAAGGCCACAGTTGCAACCATAATTTTTGTTTTCCCGGAAATAAATGCAGATTGTACCTTTTCACGATCATTCCAAGACATACCTGCGTGGTATGCAGCCGCACTAAATCCTTGTTGCTTTAAAAATTGGGCGACGTTATTAGCATCATATTGTCGAAAAACATACACAATGATGGAAAGTAGCGTTTGTGACTCCCGGAATCCGTTAAATCGATTATTACTGAGGCTCTTTCTATTTGTACTACTTTTTTTTTTCGGCTTAACAAATGTATTTGACTTCAACAGCTTATTCAAAGCTTGATGTTTGGCCGTATCTTGTTCCACATTTAAAATTAAATTACTACGTTTCCAAGACTCTATAAGGATACCATCAGCTGGTAATTGTAACGAAGTTGCTATGTGATTCACAACAGGCGGTGTTGCGGTTGCAGTTAACGCTAACACGCACTTAGCGTTTAACGAAATATCATTTGAACCCCGCAAAACTTGATTTAATCGCATGTAGGAAGATCTGAAATTATGCGACCACTCAGAAATACAATGTGCTTCATCAATCACGGCAATAGAAATCGGTGGCATTAACCCGGGCTTTGCCCATAATCTTTGGAAACTAGCACTAAAAAGTCGTTCGGGAGATACAAACAGAATTTTTAAAGTCCGCTCCCGTAAATCACGCAGTACACGTGCAATTTCAACCTTTCCCATAGTTGAGTTCAACGCACCACCATGCAAACCATGTGGTAGATGCTCCAATTGATCTCGCATGAGAGAAAGCAAGGGTGAAACCACTAACGTCAACCCACCGGCCATCATTGCTGCAATCTGGTATATCAAAGACTTTCCGCCACCCGTGGGCAGCACAACCAATGAAGATTGCCCTTTTAATGTCCTTTCAATGCCCCATAGTTGACCTTTTCGATAAGCTTTAAATCCATATTTTTCTTCTAATAATGTATGTAACTTTCTTCTATCAAAACTTTCATTTTTTCTGGCATTAAAATTGTTATCATTGTTGTTGTTTTTAACTGTGACACTACTATTTGATAATGGAGGTGGTGATACCATATCAATGAACTCGAGGCTATCGTCACTGTCCACGTCACTATCATCGCCATACTCATCTCCACTACTAGCGCTGTCAACACTGTTAGGTTCTTCTGTAGTTTTATTAGTAATAACATTAGTGGTAAATGATGCGCTTGTTGCCATTGGCATTACTTCTGATATAGATATTGCAAGGCGGTTGACTAAGTCTTCTTTTTTTCCTTGGCAAGATAAATTACGACGAGATAATCTAATTTTTAGCTCTTTCACAGTTAATTGTAACAATTTACGTTTCTCACTTGCAATTCGTTTTGCTAACTGTTCCTCTTTAGAGTCGCTTCCATTAAATTCTTGCATAGCAATCTCAACACTATCATCAACCCAGAAGAAACATCTGCATTGTTGTTTTCTATCTAATGGACAAACGTAAAAATTTCTTCCTTTATTTTTACCACTCTTTTTCACCGTTTTTACAACGCAAGGATATCCATGCCCAGGACATTTCGGCACATTATTATCGTTATCACTATCATCATCGCCTTGTGTTTTTTGCGTTTTTTCAGAAAGTTCTAGTAGATTATCAATTATGTCACGGCCGCTATTCAGGTGTCTCGACAGTTTTGTATCTTCATCTTTATTTTCATCGTTTGTTGCACGCTTACGCATAAACTCTTTATGGGCTCTATATTTTCCAGACCCTAGTTTTTTTTTCCCTCGCCACCGTTTCCTCAAATCAATACGAACATAATTTTCACTTATTTGATTACTAGGCTTCTTTTTTAATGCTGCAGCTTTAGTGAGTGCTGTAATTGATGAGGAGGCGGTGGTGGTCGTCGTGTTTGTGATGGTAGAATTTAATGATTTATCGCGTTTAGCAGCGTTGGATTTCGTTTCTTTATTCTTTCGAATATCCTTTGATAGAGGTACTCCCGGTCGTTGCGACTGGAGATGTAACGATCCCACAACGTTCGAGTGCTTCAGAGAAAGTATTATTTGTTCTGGTGCCATAACTGTATTATCATTGTTTATTTCGAGTGAAAATGTTGCATTTCCTCCTGCGGTATTTTTTGTTGAGGATGGGTTAAATTTATCATTAGTCTTTTCTATTGGTTGTATCATTTCTGGTATATTCATGGTTGTTTTTACGGGCAGAATTAAACAATGCTCCCGTCTCATGGTTGCATCTTTGTTCACATTAAATCTACCCACGCCGTTAAGTCGTCCATTTAGATTGTTTTGATTTAAATTGCCTCTTCTACCTTTTTCATTAATGCGCTTTATTTTAAAAGATCTATCGTTATCAATTAATTTAAGGCGCTTATTATTTTTGCTATTACTATTAATATCACTGCCAATATTAATATTGTGACTGTATTGATTGTTGTTGTTGTTGTTGTTATTTGTCATAGTCGTAGTTGTATTCAATACATCGTTTTTAAGTGACATTATAGTTTTGGAAATAGGAAATGCTGATTTGTAGGAGGTGGTTGAAGATGTATCTTCGCCATGTCCTTTTCTCTTTTTATTGTTCATAAATTCCCTTGCTACACTGCCGCTAACCCGTCTGAGAAAATTTCCGTCGAAATCGCAGGCTTTGTTTGTTTTTTTTTTGTTCCACGCTTGTTGCTTATTTTTACTATCGTTTTTTTCATCAATTTTTGTTTTTTCAAGGTCTTGTCGTCGTACCCATTTGGTGTTATTATTTTCAATATTTTCTAAATTCTTCACCATTGTATTAGTTATGCTGGCTTTATCAGTAGATTTTCCTTGCGAGGGCTTAAGAATTGACTGTAGCTGCCGGTATAAATTAAAAATATTAGGTCTTGCTTTAATATCATTTTGACTGGGATTACGTCCATGTGTTTTTTTGAAATTATTCCTAAACGTTCTGACTTTTTTTTTAATTTGCTTTATAGAGGCATTTTGTATACTTCTGTCGTTATCCATATTTACATACAATTAGTCTATCATTTGAGTGATAAATATACAAGCCAAACCAATATGTTAAAAAGAAGTAGTAGTAGATGGCAGCACCGTTTGTCTGTTTAACATCACAACATTTAAATCTATTATTTGAGCTCTGGCTTCAAGACTGTTGCAATAATTGATGAAAGTATTTGCCTATTCATTTTTTAAAAAAAAAAAAGAAGAAGATATAATAAAAAATAGTGCAATAATAATACGCTATAATAATTTCAAATAATAATAATTATTATTGTTGTACTACTACTACTACTACTACTAATAATAATAATACACAGAGCTCTATTACGTAGGTAGAAGACCAACAATTAACAATTATTATTATAATTGTTGTTGCATTTTAATTTTATTTTTTGAATTTTTTTTTTATTTTTATGTTTTATTACCACTATACTAGGCCAGCCTAGGCCAGCAGACACTACTACAGTATGATATTATTTTAATTTGCGTTGTTATTTTATTTATAATTATTTATTTAAATTTTGTTAAAAAAATGTTATTACTATATTATTATTAATTATTTCAATCATTGATTGGAGGTGCTGTGTGCTTTGGTAAATTAATCGACTACCATAGCGAGCCCTGTACGACGAAGTGAATTCGTAGTGGTTTAAGGTAAATTAACAAAAAATAGTTCAGCATGGTGCCACATGCCTTGGGCATGCATGATTATTTTTTAGTAATTAATAATTAATAATTATAATAATAATAATTCAGACTCTAACTCGTATTATAATTAACCACCACCAGAGTATTTTATATATTAAGAGATGAAAGTAATAAATAAACTTATTTTTTTTTGCTATTATTATTGTTGTTATGTTGTAGTAGTAGTAGTATTTTATCACATTACTACTACTGCTACTACTACTACTAAAAAATATAAAATAATAAAAAATTTATTACTATTATTATTACCTGTATTATATTAGACGACTATTATATTTTATTATTATAAAACTTATATTATTTTTATTATTGTTGTTGTTATTATTATTATTAATAATATTTTTTTTATTAATAATAATAAATACACAACAAGGATATATTTGCTGGTACATACAGGTTGTATGGAAAATTTGCAACTAACCTTTTGCATGAAACAAAAAAGGTATATGTCTGCGAAACATTTAAACAAAATCGCAAAGAGGAGGCCTGCCAGCAATGTCCAATTTTGTAGATCCAAGCGATCAGGCTTTATGGCCCAAACTAAATGTTTCTTCTAAACAACCTCCACGACAACAACAATTAAAAAGTAGTAGTAATGGTGATGATAGTAGTGCTAGTCTATCATACGAACAATATAAAGAACAAAAGCTAAATAAAAGTAAAAACGGTTATAGTGACGATAGGAATGTGTACATTAATGATTCCACATTGTTTGCAAGCCGCTATTCAAACGCTAGACGTGCTCAGAAGAAGAATAGTGTAAATAAAAATGCAAAAGGATACATAAAAGAGGGAAGTGAGCATTCTATCGAACCATATAACGTAGAGTCAGATACAATTAGTCACGAAGATTCGCATTTAAACGACTATGCCTATGTCGATAATGATAGAAGATTACAAAAAATGCGGTTATATCAAGCGCATGAAAGCGATAGAAGAAATAGACATAATGAACACCATCTTTATGCAAGTACAATGCATTCAAATGTTACGAACAAAGGTAAAAACGCAGTATGGAATACTGCTGCTAAAAAGCACCATGAAAATCTAAGTTATTATGAAAGGATTCGTAAAGAAGTTGAACGTAATACTGTCAGTAGTTATAATGAAGAAAGTCAGATAATCTCCAATTGGCATCACGTACTTAAAACAAATACGATGACAATTGCAAAGCATGCACGTTTGAGGGATGAGGTAGTGCCGAAAATAAAAAGGATCAAACCAAAAATAGATGCGACTACTAAACTATGTGTTTCTAGTAAAAGGGAAAATAAAATTCATTCGGAATTTCATTTACGTAATAAAGATCATGGATACGATGTCATAGCAAATGGTGGCGCACCAATTACCCAAGGCGCAAAATCACTGCATAAAGCACGGTTATTAGACGCAGCTAAAAGGGATGACTATAGCTACTGGAACACGCATTCTCATCATACAAACGTTGGCAAAAATAATGTCTGGAATGTACAAAAGCCAAAGTTTGAAGATACAAGGAGAACACGTAGAGGTAGAAATCCGGCGCCGCCGCGTATAAAGCAGCAATTCGATATATTAGCTAGAAGTAAAACAATATTTGAGGATTGAATAAGGCTTTATTTATATGTTTATATGCTATAACTTGCTATACTTTTTAATGTATTTTTACAAAGTGCACATGTGCACACACGAAAATTTTACAACCTTGTGTAACCCGTTTTTAGACTTTCCAAATATTTTTCATTTTGGCCAGGTAAATTTAATGCTGTTGGTTTTTGCAAATCCATATGCAGTTTTTCTTCTTTGTGCATTTCAATTCCACGTATAAATTTAAGAATATTAATATCATCCCCATCTAGTGCTAGCTGAGCTTTTAAATTTTTATACGCCACTTCTATTGCTTGCGTTCTATTTATGTATGCTTGTTGCTGTGCCAATGATATTGTAATATTAGCCTCTTTTTCCGCTGTTGCAATAATCTCTTGTATTTTTGCCTCATTTTGCGATTTTAATAATCTAGTTTGTGCTGCAATTTCGTTAACCAATGCTGCTGTATTTTGCTCATACTCTACAATTTCGGTTAAAAACGATTGTCTTAAATTGCTTGTTTCGGAGCGATAATTAGTTGCGTTTACTTGGGCATCCGTCTCAATTTGAGATACCAACCTCGCCGTTTTTGCATTGATTTGTACCAGTTCTATTTCTTTTGTTTTCTTCACATTTTCATTATCAATTGATGTAACTTCTACAAACGATTGCCTTTCAGATTCCAATTTACTAACATTTGTTTGGGTTATCTCTGTAATTACATCTAATTTACTTTGTTCATTAATTTTTTCTTGGTCTTTAACAGATTTAATAGCGTTCAAGATATCCTGGTCTTTGTCACGTTTAGCAGTTTTTTCAAATTCTACTCCAAGCAAGTAAAATCCTATCAGTTTAGCTGCCGGCACACCTGTCACAAATTCTTTTTCGAAATACGTAACCATTCTTTGTTTCATTGCCGCTTCTACTTCAACCCTTCTACCGTTTTGAACATAATCCAATGCAGTGTATTTTGCACCCACATCCCGCAAAATAGATCTTGAATTTCCTTGTATTGAATTTTTCCAATTGAATGAGAATGCTTTGTAAAGCGAGTGTAAGTGTTGCGGCTCAAGCTGGTATGAGAAAGACATTGCCAACTCTACGCTTGCACTATCAGATGCAGTTAAACGTAATGCACGATTATCACCAGACCCAGTATACGGTTCGGTAAAGTTAACGACTTCTATTGATCGTGGAAATTTGTATATTTCGTGTGCCCAATATGGGCCATATGCGCCAGCTTCTAATGGCGTTGGATTTATGTCTTTTGTGTAAGTGTTCACTGCAAGACCCCAGTGTTCCAGTGGTACATAAATAAAACTAGCACCAAATCCAATCCCAAGAATAGCTCCTACAAGTAAAAAGCAAATTCCAGCACCTAAACGTGCGTCTTCATCAGCCATATCGCGTTTTTGCAATAAGATATATTCGAATTGTTTATTTTGAAACCAAACATACACGTTTTTTACAATTACATTTAAGTGCCTGACGCATGTCCAAGGGACTAACTTTAGTTATATTATTATTATTTATATTATTATTTTATTTATTATTATTATTTTATTATTTTATTATTATTATTATTATTATATTATTTATTATTGTGAATGAGCTCGTACAGTAGTTAATAGTATCCATACGAGTGTTTTCTTTTTTAAATTAATAATTTTAAAAAAAACACTAACAACAACAAGAAGCGCTACACAGCAGTACCACCATGTTGGTATCGAAGGTATGTGCTTCTTCTTTTTTCAATTATTATTATTAATAATATATTGGCTTCTCTGATCTGGTTTCTTAGTTTGACTTAGCAAACAGTATTGTTACATGTATTGTTTTGTGTATTACTGCTTCTTTTGTGCATTGTTGTGCTATGTAAATCCTTTGCTCCTCTCTTTCAATTTTCTCCATATTTAGTACTAATAGGATATGTTCTCTAAAAAAGAAACACTGGTGCAATGCTGCTGGCAATCCTCAGCAGTAGTACAATATAAATAAATAGTGGTACAAACTTTAAGGTGCTTTAATTACTTTTGTGTGATGTTCAATACTAAAGAGACGGCTACGAGAGCTCACACCACAATTTATTTTATACACAGCCCAGTAGTAGTGGTGTGTTAATTATGTTTATTATTTATTTTTTATATTATGTCACTTTGATTATTAATATTAATAGTAGATAATAGTATACGAAGTGTTGTATTTATTATTATATATCTGTGCATATTATATTATTATTATTATTATTGCACTATTATTATTATTTAGTATTTTATTTTTATTTTTTATAATAATAATAATAAATAATAATAAAATTTATTTAATTATGGCATGATTTCAATGATGTACTACTTATATTTATTTTTTTTATTATTATTACTATTTTAATTATTGGTTTTTTTATTATTATTATTATTTTTTATTATTTTTTTTTTACTCTACTATTAGTGTATATATTATTATTATTATTGTTGTTTTTTTTCGATCATCATTGCTGCGTTCACTTTGTATTTAATTTCGCCCACATACTCCTCACAGATGTAAATTGTATAGTACATCAAAAAAAATAAAAGATATATATATATATACACACACATACATACCATTATAAGTTGCGATATGAAACGAGATTCAGATGACGATTCAGATCCTTCATCGGGTGAAAATTCCGAGGAACTTGCATCAAATAGTAACAATAAGGATGTAGATAGTAGTGAGGAGGAAGATAGCGATAGCAGTAGTGAAGAGCAGAGTGAGAGTAGTGATAATGGTGATGGTTTAGGTAAAAAGAATAGTGGTCTTGGGGGTGGCGGTGGTTTTGCAGATGCACTTCAAAAAATTCTAAAAAAAACTTTGGATGTTAAAAGTCCTGGTAGCGCTGTACTATCTAAACGAAAAACTCCAAATATGAAGCTTATAGAACAAGAACTAAAGGAAGAAAAAGCAAGAAAACGGGCACGTGAAACAAAAAAAGATAAAGATATGATAGGTTTAGAAATCCCGTCTTATAAAACGTTAAATTACGAGCGTCAATTAAAGCGAGTTGCGACTCGTGGCGTCGTTTCATTATTTAATGCAGTAAAAAGCGCGCAGAGTGTAAGAGACAATATAGGCAATAATTCTAGTGATAAAAGTTTGTCAAAGGATAAATTTTTTGATATGTTGTCAGAAGGAGCAAAGGGAAGTGGTGAGAATAGCTCTTCTACATCTACTAATACATCTACCAAAACAAATAGCAGTGATACCAATAAAAAAGAAAGCGTCAATAAAACAGATTGGTTAGATGATAAGTTTATGATAGGAGCGAAAATGAGAAACTGGGATAAAGACTCCGATGATTCTGATGATGATCAGGAAGGTGGTATTGATGAAGAAGTCGAGATAGAAGACTAATTTTTAATTTGTCGTATCATATATCTACACGCGCACTCACACCTTTTTGCTAGGGTCAGGGAAATTAAACTGATCGTATACAAGACTCGCATGTAAAAAAATAAACACGTTGTACGTTCTAATCTAATTCAATAAAATTTATGTAAGTTACCTTTTTATAAAAAGTTTTAAAAGTTAACTGTAAAATAAAGTGGTGTTATTAAAAGTGTAAATTTACAAAAAGACAAAGTATCTTCACTTCATGACGCGATCAGTTCCTTCATAGAAACTACCCTTGCCAAATAATAATATATCAAAGCTTTGTCCACCTTTTACTAAAAATCTAAATCGACTTCTATAATGCACAGCCGTTTCAGGTTTAAATGTGACAGATACTGCTAATGGTCTCGTACGCTCGTCTGCAAATCCCTGGGGTGGTTTGACTTGTGCAGTACCTAATGGAAGTGACGGCCCCATTAATGTCCCAGCAATCATACTAAATTTAAATACAGATGGTTCATCCATTGGCATCATATCGTTTGAAGGAGCATCACCACCCACTCTTTTTGGTGGGCGATGAAATGGTATATGCTGTATGCGCCACTCGGCATCAACTGTTGTTGGATTTGATAGATACAACGTGATTGGTTTCCATCGTTCAACGTGTACGGCACCAAAACGGTGTTCAGCAGGCGCTACAAGTATCATCGGTTTTAATATATACGCGTGTAATTTGAACATTTGCTCATCTGCTACTGAATTTGCAAATGTCACTGTCAAATCACCTTCATATTTATCTTCTAATTCATCAGAGAGTGGTTCTTTTGGTGGAATAAATCTCAATGTTACGTCCATTGTGCCACCAATCAATAAGCGGTACGGACCAGTGTCACCTTTTAGCTTACGTGCTCCCGGTCCATTATCTGCAGTTGCTTTCTTTGCTAATGGATGCTTTGGTGCACTTGACTTAACATCCATGATCTGAAATAATGTAGGGGGGTTTGTAGCAAAGTTGAAAGTTAATGCTGTTGCTGTTGGATTACTTAAAGAAATTGTTCTTATGTGTTGCGGATGGTTCATAGCATGAGTAGACCAAGTATTAAATTTAACAAATTGGAATTTTTCTCTAAAATTAAAGTTTGCTGTATCTTTTCGTAACTCCTTTGCCAGTGCCAAACGAGGCATTATTGTCGAGGCACCTAAATTTACGGTTAGGCATTTAGGCAAATCAGGACCGGCCTTTGCCAATTCTGCACCAGACATATTTGTTCGCCCCAACGTTGCTGCTCTACTATCATCCTCTGGAAACGACCAGCTTCCGTCTGCGATCATCATTGCCCGGAATGAGTCGCATTTATCCGGTGGTGTGAAGGACACGCGGAATGATTTCGAACCATAGCTAGGCACTATATCTTCATCAGGGCCGATTTCATACGGCGGTGGCGGTGGTGGTGGATGTTCCTCGATGGTGAAATTAATAGGTTCATCCTTGTTACCTGTTGCTTCCAATCCAACGTCGACTAGTGGTGGTTCTGCATAAACACCTTTCACGGTCCATCGTAACTTGCAATCAACAGGGCCAGAATTTACCACTTTTAACAATCTATATGCACCAGTTGTGCTGCGCAAAACTTCTCCGAAAGCATATTCTGGTGGCGAAACGGTTTGATCTAGACCAACACAAGTGTTTGCAAGTGTTAATGGTGAACCAATAACTGTCGTTTTTGCTTTAAACCGTACAGGATCAAGACCAATCACTTTGGAACATATGTAGTCTCCATAGTTTCCAGGCATATCGTTGTAACATACTACGTCAACCTGGACGGTTCCCCAAGGTTTCAAAATACCAGTAGAGGGTGTCATTACAAATGCTGCACCACGTCCTTTGATTAATATTGCTTGATTTTCAACGCTTTGTGATTTTTTTAATATATGCTCACGGCCTTCCTTCGATCTATATTGCTCGCTATTCTCGTGTCTATCTCCTAATATTGTTTTTTTCTTTCCTCCAGTTTTTTTGCCTTTAAAATAACCATCTTTAGCTTTTTGTGAAGCACTGCTTCTTCTGCTCCCTGTTGTACCTCTAGGCGGTAAAGAAGGCAAAGATTTATTTCTAGAATGTGGCGCACCAGGAACTTTTTCCTCAGTTTGTTTTTCGTCTTCCACAACGAACATTTTCAGATGTTCAGGTACATCCTCGCCTGGGTATGCCTCAGCATTCATTTCAAATGACGTTGGGATGGCAGTGAAATTTCTTATTATGACACGCAAACGCTTCCTTGTCATCAATTGGTTTTCATCTCCAAAATTCAATGTTGGCACTATTCTCACATTTGCAGGTTCGTTTCCTTCAGTTGGTGGATTGTCATCATCAGCTTGAACACCCAATGCTTGGCCAGGTTTCAATTCATCTGCCTCGTCGTTTTCTAATGTATATGATACAAGTAACCCTTTAGATATTGTTTTTAAATTAAAACCTAATGGTATAGGCATCCCTGCCACATCACATGCGAATAAAACATCAATATTTCCAGGTTTTAATGCTGTGTACGTCATTACAATTTCTTTCTGCTCTTTTTCACTTAAAGTTCCTTTTCTTGTATCAAATTCGACATCAAAGCACCCAAACAAGTCTTCTTGTCCATCACCTACAACAGGATTCCAATTAAATTCTGCTGGTAAATTTGACAGATTCGTCAATTTTAACGTTCTTGTTACTGGTACACCAACATAAGTAAATCCTAAATCGACCGATTCTGATGATTCCCGCAAGAACACTTTTGGTGATTGAACCTCTGCACGTGCTCTGCAAAAAGACGACTTGCCGTTTTCTACTTTTAATTCTAAAGATGCTCTTAAACGTTGTGGTTTTTTGCCAGCTACGCATATGACGGAAACAGACAAAGTTTCGTTGGGACCAATTTTACCAGAAGATGGTGCAAACAATATACGGCAATTGTTGCCAGTATTTCTATACTGTCGAGGATTTTCTACATTTATTGGGTCTACGCCCACTTCAACTAAGGACCAGCTTGCCTCGGTATTAGATAAATTTCGAAACGAGACTTGCATTTCACTTCTTCCTCTTACACCGACAAGACCAAAATCAATTTCAGGCTTCGTTATTGTTACTTCTGGTCCTATACACTGGGCAGTTAGACGGGCAAAAATTCCACTCGGAGGGCCATGCGCAACTAGACATGGTAAATTTAACGAGTAATAACCAACACTATATGGGGTAAACGAAATATTAACGTTACGTCTTTCTCGTGGCTCCAAAACTGAAAATGGTGGGTCGAACTTAAGTTCAAAAGCCATGGATTCTTGAGGCATTTTCGATTCTTCAGTTGATGTCGATGGTCTTCCACCCACCCAACGTATTTCTGCTTCTGCATCACCATTGTTTGTTACTTCTATCGATGTATTGTATACCTTATTTGGGAGTAACATTCCAGGGAAATTATTTACAGCTGGTAAAATTGTAATATCAGCTTCTTTGCCTGCCCCGCGTAGTTGAATTTCTTGACATGCTACGTCTCTCGCGACAAGCGATGTCGAATCGTCTTCTACAATTTCAAAACCAAGTGGGCCATTTGGATCTACATCATCTACTGATTCAGGTGGAACGTTTTCAATTACTAAAAACATTTGAGCTCGAGATTCAACCGCTTCTTCTGGTGTAAATGAGACGTCAAAATGTACAGTGCCATTTAAAGGCAATACTCCATGTAGGGGTGTCATGTCAAATTCACTGGCATTAGTACCTCGTATATCCCATCGATAATTCAGTTCTAGGGGAGTTAAATTTAAAATGCTTAAGTCCTGAACGGCAGTTGCGCCAGGTGTTACGGGGTGGAACAGCACCGTGTCCGGCGAAATGGCATCTTTGGGTGCCAAATCGACAGGAAGACCACCCATTGATGTAATTTGTACACCAACGCGGCATCCTGTCCCACTTATCGTAAAAACTTTCACTTGGCAATTGTCACACACCATAACAATTTTCCTTGTAACTTCTCTTTCGTCTTGTGGTTTAAATACAATATTTAAGTCAATTGTGTCGCCACTATCTAACGCAAATTCCGCAGGACTAAACGTGAAAGGGGCTAGATCTATACTATCATTATCAAATTTACCTGCCATAGGACTTGGCCATTCTTCCTCCGGTAAACAACGAAATCGCCCTTTACCACCATGGTTCGTGCAACGAAATGTAACTTTTGACTCTGCTCCTAGCAACGCACACCCACAGTCTAGGGTTGTTGGTATTGATAATGTTGGTGGCGGGCGGAAAGCTTCAACTACTACTTTAAAACGATTTTGTTCAGTGATGCATACTAAAGCATCTTGGTAATCAGCTAATGAATCAGGTAAAAAGCGGACAGTTAAACGTACGGACATTCCAGGGGCGACAAGACCACCATCGCCAGGAAATTCAACTAATGCCATTGCAAAATGCTCAGAACGTGGTGGTAGTAATCGTAAACGCCGACTTACGGGCGTAACATTTCTAAATACAACTGTTGTTTCATATTCTTTACCAACTTCATAATCAGTAAATTGGATTTTTTCTGGTTCTACTATAAATGCCATTTCCCTTGTTGGGTAGGGTGGTTGTTGCACTGCAGTGGCAATATCTCCAACTTTGTTGCCAAGTCCATTTGCTCCACCCCCAGCTTTTCCACCATACTTATTTTTGTCATATCTTGGATTGCGCATAAAATTTAATTTGTTGTTCATACGTTCCAATAATAAATCGCTCACTTCCTTTTCACTAGGATCAACTAATATCTTTTTCTCTTTTACCCGCTCAGATTCACGTGGTAAAATTGTAGTGTCCTTTGGTGGTCCACTTGATGCTAATTTTTCTTCCCTTGCCTGCGCACGTTCGTTGTCGCGTTTTAATTTTACAGTTTGTTGCTTGACACTTTCTAATCGAGCAGTTTTATTAATAGTATTTCTGACTTTCATTGAGGATGTTGTTTGCATATAATGTGGTACACTTTGCTCTGTTGCTGATTTTTTAATTTGTGATGGTGGGTTACGCTCTCGCTCAACTTCAGCTTCAATTTCTTTCAAAAGGTCACTAGCTATAACTAAATGGCTACCAAACGGTCCTAAACTTGACAGATAATTTTTGTCAAGGGTAAAATGCGATTCGCCACGTGGTAATTCTGTTTTGTATAATAATCCCGTTGATTCTAATAATTCTGCACGATCTTCCTCATCCATAACTTTAGCACGAACTCGTTGTTTTTCTAAATAATCACGCAATGCATCGGCTTCGTTTAATCTTTGTTTTAGTTCTTCATCAATTTTTTTTACTTTTTCCCGAGCCTCCCTAATTGCTTCACATGCATAAGGCAATGGTAAGACAGGTGGTATCTCCGGCACATCAACATTACTAGTAAATTCTTCACCCGCATCCACTTCTGGCTTTTCTTTCTCTTCTCCGGTTTCATTCTCGACATTTTCTTCTCTACCGTCTTCGACATTACTATCGTTAGTCCTAGCTGTATTTGGTTTACTACCATTAACTGATTCTTCATTTGAGACTCCGTCATTTTCAGCTTCAGTTCTCTCTGTCGTGTTGTTATCAACAGCATCGCCGTCGTCTGTTTTTTCATCTTTTTCTTCATTATTTTCTTCACCATCTACAACATTATCAGAGGTAATTTCTTTACTCAGTTCTTGTTTTTCACTATTTTCTTCAGTATCTTCACCTCCTTTCTCTTCCTCTTTTTTCGGCACCATATCATCATCTTCTTCTCCTGGCCTATATATATCTTTAAAACACTTTCTAATAATATGTCCTAAGGAACCGATACCTACAAAATCAGCTGTTTCATCCTCAGGCACAGCATATAATGGATCATCTTCATTGATTTGCAAAAAATCTAAACTATAGTCGTGACCTTCGTCATCTCCGTTAAATAGCTTCTCTTCTTCCAGTGCTATTTGTTCTGGCGTTTTTTCTTCAACTTGCATTTCATCGTTGCTAATAACATTTTCGCCATCATCTTGTTCTACACTTTCTGCCATTGTCGTGTTTTTTGTGGTAATTTCTTGTATAATGTGGTATTCTGTAGGTAAGTTGCAGGTGATCGATGCATGCGTGTGTGAGTGCGTGTGTGAGAGAGAGAATAAAATTATTATTATTAATAATAATAATAAATAATAAATAATAATAATAATAATAATAATACCTGTTGTAGTGCAGTAATAATAATAATAATAATGGCACAATGATGTGCAATGAAATAATAAGAATAATAATAATAATAATTTCTTCAATAATAATAATAATAATAATACATAATAATAATAATAATTTAAATAATTATTGAAATAAATAGTAATCATAATTAATAATAATAATAAATAATAAAAATAAAAAAAATAATATTAGGTGGTACTACGTAACAATAACAATAATAAAACTAATAATAAGTAGTTAAAATGCAACAATAAATACGTCAGTAATTTATTGCCATATTATTCAGTGATATCACAATACAAAGCAAGTAACTATTCTAGCAACAATAATATACTATGGAATAAGAATGCTAATCATACAAAACAAATATAACGGAAAATCAGTTGTTTGTAATGATAGGTAATAGTGCTCCTACTTAAGTATACTACCAATGTAGTCTCGTCCCATCTCCAGTGTTCCACGCCGCTTGTGTAAAATTCAAATTCTCTCTGGATAATACCTTAATGTTTAGATGATTCAAATCTAACCACCATTTGTGCACAACTAGCCATAATAGAATTAGAATGCGATTGAAGCTATCTGCTGTGATGCTATTTATATTCAATATTGCTTAACTACTGCCAGTTGCTATTTCCAGCCTATGACTGGTCCTACACTAGTGGGTATGGTAGTCACCAGTACATCATTTGAAGACATAAATAATAATAAGTGACATATCATTGTAAATTCAAATATATCACACAGGAGGACACAGTATTATTTAATCATTGTTTCGGCACCATGTCATAATAATGTTAATTAATAATTTAAAATAGAAATACTAGGCAAATCTTCATTTTTTTTTATCATTTATTGTTTCAATTAATACTAATAATAATATATATTAATATGGCACAAAAAATGTAATATAATAATACTACTATACTGCATAATAAGTAATACTATGATAAATATGGCATAAAAATATAATAACACATAATAATAATAATAAATCATCACAACAACAACAACAATAATAATAATATAAACAATAATTAAAATATATTATATTTAATAATAATAATAAATAATAATAAATAATAATAATAAAATAATAATAATTATTATTATTAATATATATACCATTATTATTTACTCTACTACTATTAATGAATTGATTAATAAAAGTGATCTATGCAACACGGACACACACATTTTTTATGGAATAATATGTATGCATTAAATCTCTATATATAAATATTCTATTTGTATTAGAAACGTATCAACTAGGTAGAAAGAGAGTACATATATATTTGTCTTTGGATTTAATTTTTTAAAATCATTTCATACATAAATATATATACAAACACACACTTTTAAGAATACCTGCCAAATTACAAATATCAACTTATTACAACGATAGTATATTTACAGTTTAAAATTTTTGTTAGTAAATTAAAAACATGTCGGTAACACCTGAAGATGTTATGGGTTTCACTGAACCAACTCGCAATTTCCTGTGCCCATTAAGTGCAAATGTTTACGGTATTGATTTCTTAGCGTTTACAATCGAAGATTACGATACAAAACGAGTGATATTCGAAGTAAATAAAGAAAATATTGAATTGCCACCTGGGTTTGACTTTTCAATGTTGAATGAAGATGCATACAGAAAAATTAAGTATGATTTTAGTGTTGAGGTATTACAACTACCTCGTGTAAGTACGGTGCTGACTTTTGCGGTAGGGCCGCAACCTGTAGAAGGTTTTAAAATGATCGAAAGGCATTACTTTCGCAACCGTCTGGTGAAGAATTTTGAATTTGACTTCGGATTTTGCATTCCTAACAGTAGGAATACTTGGAACGCAGTTTATGATGTACCAGCACTTGATGAAGAGTTAGTTGCTGAAATGTTAGCAAATCCATATGAAACAAAATCTGATAGTTTCTATTTTGTTAATGACAAATTAGTAATGCATAACAAAGCCGAATACAGATATACTGAAAATTCGATTGAGGCTCAAGGTAAAGCTAATTCGGAAAATATTGATTTTAGCCAAGCTGGTACAAAAGCTGATGATGGTGGTGCAACAAAATCAAGTGAAGGAATGAAATATTCAGACGATGACAGTAGTGATGATGAAGAAGGCAGGAAATTTTCATACAAATAATTACGACATTGTATATTATTTGCGTGCGATGAAGCGTAAATTGAACATTTGTATGTTGTGCTGGATTATATTATTCCATATCTAGAGGCATATACACATTCGGTAATTTTAAATATTTTGATTTATTTTCAAAAATTAACTTTAAAAAAACACAAAAAAGTTAAAAAAATATTTAATTTATAAAAAAGGTTTTATGTTATAAGTTAATTTTTAATACTCGTATTTAAAACTTTTAACAAATCAGAGAGGCAAGATATTGCATGAATTTTTGCATGTGTAGAGATATAGTGTCTTCAATAAAATTAAGATTTTATTTTTCGGGATTGAAAATCCTCAAACATGTTTTTTTAAAAATACCAAACCTGTACAAATTTGTATACACACGTACAGTATGTGGATGATATCTGCTGTCACAATAATATTTCCATTAATTTATCATCCTCCTCCATTTATTATTTTAAAATATTTTTTTCATAATAAATAATAATAATAATAAATAATGGATAACCTAGCTAACAACATTGGCTACTATTAAATATATTAAAATGAAATATAATAATAATAATAAATAAAAAATAATTGGTGCTTAGTTCAATAGTAGATAGTAGTAAGACCATGAAATAATAATGACCAATAATTTCAATAATCAATAATGATGCATAGAATAGCAAGTAGAACAAACTTGCTTTCATTGTTAGCACTACATAAGCTACTATGGTACTATCTCATTGGGATGGGGTCGTGACGCTAAATCCCAAACTTGATGTAAATACATGTACGTATCTTAATAAGTATACGGGAATCTATATATACAATATTTAAATCCAGTTTGGGATTTAGCGTCATGTGCTCATCCTTATAGGATTTGTAATTACTGTATTGATGTTATTATGATGAATCATACTATACTACTACTATTATATTTTCATAATAATTATTATTAATTAAGGCTATAAAAATAATTTCACAATTACTACCACCATGATTACTATTAGTGAATTTCAATTATTTTATACGATAAATACTCCTTGTATCGTTTCCAACACCGGCTTTTAATTGTTTGCTAGTCTCTTCCTTATACACTAGTTTGACTGTTTTCTTCTCTTGTCTTCGAGCTTTCTTTGCCTCTTTTAATGCTTGTTTCCTAGCTTTTTTCTCCTCTTTTGTTTCCTTTTTATTTCTAGCCACACCTTTATTTACACGTGTTAGAAGAACCTCTTCCTCCTCCTCACTATTATAATCTTCATCATCCTCTTCCTCCAAAATTGGCATACCAGTTTTCTTAGAAAGTTTGATTAATTTTTCTTTTAACTTATTTTTGCGAGGTTTCATAGTATTGTCTCTTAAAACTTGAGGGTGGTTGTCTGTGTTGGAGTATGTACTAGTTATAGATTCAACATCCCATTTTTGTTGCAATCGTCTTGGGACAGCATCCCTTGGGTTATTTATCCATGCATCTTCGACTAAAACTTTATTGTCACCAGTCATTTTGACTTTCTCGGCTACTTTTTTCATCGCTTCAACGTCTTGGATATTTTGTTCCATTTGTACTGTTACCATCACATCTCTTAATCCTGCCCCATCGTCGTCAATATCCTCCATATCGCTTATAATATTATTGCCATTTTGTGTCTTTGTTACATTTGAATTCTTATTATCATGACCATCATCATATTCTTGATTACCATCATTTTCTAAATAATTATCAATAATATCTTCAAAATATGTACCAGGTGCTAATGTTACGCCATTGATTTGCTCTGCCAATCCTTCAATAGTAATTTTATCTTCTAAATCTCCTATTGTATCATCTTGATAATCATGCTCTAAAAATGCGTCAAATTGAAGATCTTGTAAACGGTCTATCCTTTTTTCCGTGTCGTTACCCTCACCATTCAGTACTTCGTTGACATCAAAATCAACGTCTTCTTCCTCTTCATCATCACTGTATATACCGTCCGCGTGACGCATTAATCGTTTGATGTGAGCATCAAAGTCAAAGACTTGGGCATCTGGTGTTGATGGGCGTTTTGACGCTTCAATGACAAAATCATCATTTAATTCAAAAAAACCTTCGCCACCATTCAACGCATCGGCAACATCACCAGGCATATCATCGGTGCTGAGCGCTATTGACTCAAATTGTCTTTCATTTTCTTCCATACTTGCTGTAATACTAGTTGTTGCAAGTAACGCATCTTGTTCTAAAGAAACGCCGTTATGGTTGTTGCCTGGTATGACAACTTCCTTGGCTGATAACACATTTCCACTTGCGCTAACAAATGCGCCCTCGCCCATTTCTTTTGTATGTTGTGAATAATCATATCCATCATTTGCAAAACCATATTCATTGACTGCATCTAAAATTGCTGCGTCAATCGGTTTACCACTTTCGTTTGCTTCTTTCAACTTTTTTAATTTTGCTGTCGCCTCTGCATCTAACGATTCTTGCATCGCTATCAAAAAATCTTCGGTATCGGGATTGTCAGTTGAAGGCTGTAAAACCATTTTGGATGCCCCTGGTACATCATATAAAGGATCTAAATGACTACGGTGCATAACCACAAAGCGGTGGCTACCTTTTTTATCAAAACGTCTTTTCGATTTTGGTGGCATTTTTTACTATTATTATTGATACTGCTGCTTCGTTTGTATAATATAGTTATTGACTACTTGTAATTTATTTCAATCTGCGTATAAGTGGGTATTATATACTAACAGCATAAGATTATCCAGTCGTAATTATATCCAATACAACTACGTAGAATTCAATCTTGTCATTGCGAAGCGCTGTGCATGTGCATGCTTACCGACTATCACGAGTCACACATAATAATAATAATAATAATAAATAATAATAAATATAATAATAATAAATATAATAATATATTATTATTATAACAACAAAAAACACCACCACTACTACTTGGTGGTATAATAATAATAATAATAATATTAATATTATTATTGGTTTTATTATTATTATCTGTACTACCCAGCTACTACTACACTATATTATACATTGTGTTATTTATATGATGATAAATAAATGGCGAGTTGTGGTGAGTTACGACAACTACATTATACTCGAAGCGATACGGCCAATACGATTTTTTTAAAAAAACATCAAACAACAAAAATTATTTCAATTATGTGTATCGTTATTTTATAATAGCAGGTAAATAGCACTATAACAGCTATAACATAGGAATAGCATTCTAAACGACATATAAGGTTTTTTTACGCGAAGATTCGATCTTTTGAGTATACCCGAATGGTCGGGTAGGCTTACATCACCATGCGGTAGCTCTTGTGTTGCGAAGAATATGATATTAAATATAAGGCATAACAAATAATAATCCGCCACAGTATAGGATATTAGAATATATAATTTATTATTATTGTTGCGCAACTCTCCCAGCTCTCACAATACTACTACCTGTTGTTTTAGAATTTTTATTATTCATTAAAAAATATTATTATTATTATTACTATGGATGCACGAATCTTAGGTTACCTACCTAACCCTATTTTTTATTTTTATTACACTATTATATTTATTATTACACGTTATGTGGTGCTTATTATTTTTTATAATATAATACGGCACTACGGTATAATAATAAAGGAGAAGAAGTGGTTGTAGTATTGGATATGTGTACGAAGAAAGGTATGTAAGTTGAATCACTTGGACAACCTTGCAACAACTATTAGAAATTATACAGCATAATACCAAATGTAATTAGTGCCTTTGTATTCAAATTTGACAAAGACAGAAAATGCAATGTTCGTTTCCAATGTATGATATGCCAGAAGTGCAAAAATATAATGATATTATATTTAAATATTTAGGCAAAGAAATCATGAATATGTTGAATAATAAAAAGCTCTTTCAGAAATATTCGTCAACTGTTACAAATAATGGGATAAATTTATTAAAAGATACTTTTGGTATTGGGCTCATTAAATTACATCGACCATCTGATCAAAGTACAGCAGAGACAGAAAATGTGTGGGAGTCAAAAGCTTTATTAATATCACATATTTGTGGCCAGCCACTTACAACAGAGGTTCAACATACAAGGCAGTTACAAGCGTTTGGAGCTCCGGTGTATAAAGTTGATGGTTGTACGGAAAACGGATATACTTCCTTTATTATAGTGCGTTCCACCGATGCCCATTTATATCAAAATGATGATGATGATAACTATTCAATACATAACTTATCTGGGAAAAAACTGTGCGTGAACCATTTAAATTCATATTCGGGTTGTATATCGTTGAAAAACAAAATTTTCAATGAAATCAATAAAATTAATGAAATTGATATAAATGATGACAAAGACATTCGAATATTTTTCAACCCAGATGTTATAATAACTGGTTCACATCGTGAATCAATACGCTATGTAAAAAATAAAATTCAAAACGTAGACATAGCAGCGATTGATTGTATAACATACCAATTAATTTTGAAATATGCACCTGAGGAATTAAATGGTATAACATGCATTGGTAAAACGGTTGAAGGTTTAACACCACCATTTGTTACAAAATATGAGTATATTGAAAGGGAAGGTCTATATTCAATATTATGCGATGCATTTGAAAACACGTTATCATGCAACCTAAGTGACGCATCTCAAACTGCAGCAGATAGGTATGAATTACGAAATGCATTAGATGCACTGTTTATAAAAAAATTCCAAATTATCAATCCAAAACATTATGAAGAAAAGTTTTTAGAACTAAACATGATTGCAAAACACATCAAGTTTGATTTGTGGAAAGAACATGATAATGGTAAACGCAATGATACGTTCATGGATTACTATTCAAAATTAGATTTGTGCTACTTTTCATTTTTGATTAACACTTCTAATGACATGTGCCAAACATGGTTTAACAGGGGCATGTTGTTGGCGTATAATTTTAATCATGAAGCAGCACGAGAATGTTTTTTTAATTGTCTAAAAGAAGATCATGAATGTGTAATGGCATGTTGGGGTATTTGCTATGTGTCTGGTGTGTATTATAACAATCAAAGTTGTACACAGGAACAAATGGATATTGCATGCAAATATGTTAAATTAGGGCTATCAATTATCAAAACTCGTCGTGAAAATAAAATTTATATACCGACGCTTGAGGAACTATTGTTGGAAGCTGTACAGTGTCGCGCTTTGGAAAATTATTCGGTAGCAGGCGATGATTCTTCTGAGATTGGAAAGAAATTGTTGACCGAATCAAACATAAAATATTCCAAAGCTATGTATCATGTCTATTCTCAGTTTCCACTCCATCCTGATGTAACATCGCTATACGCAGAATCTCTGATGAATTTAACTCCATGGAAGTTATGGCCGCCAACAAGTCGGGACCGTATGGAATCTAATACAAAAAAAGTTTCTCAAAACATTGGTACAGACAAAAATACGGTGGAGATCATAACAATTTTAGAGAATGGTATAAAAAACAATCGAAAGCCGCATCCTGGACTTGCCCATTTATATGTACATGCAGTCGAACAATCACCATTTATAAATATGGTTCAAGGGGCTACGCACCAGTCAAATTTACTTCGATCACAATGGCCGGCTGCAGGTCATTTGTTACACATGGCATCTCATATTGATATGCAAATAGGGAAATATGAAGCCGCAATTCAGGCGAATCGGTTGGGTATATTACAAGATCATGCATTTGCTACTGAATTTGGAAGTGATAATTATTATCATGGGTACAAAATACACAATCACCATATGCTAGTATGGGGTGCTATGTTTGCCGGTAAATATCATGTAGCACTATCGTGTGCAGAAATAATATTCAAAGAAACCTCGAAAGAAACTTTACACCGTTATATAGACTACATGGAACCGTATTTATCAGACGTTTGGCATGTTTTAATTAGATTTGGCCGTTGGGATGACATTATTTTGAAACCGCTTCCAGAGAAAACCTATTTTGTTTGGACGTGTTGGGCATGGTATGCGAAGGCATTGGCACACTCTGCATTAGGTAATATAAACGAAGCATTAAATTGTAAAACAGAATTTTTAAATGCAAAGGCGCGAGTTCCAAGTAGTAGATATTTACATAACGTTACGAGTGCACAAATGTTTCAAATAGCAGAAAAAATGATAGATGGTGAAATTGAATATCGTCGTGGAAATTACGAAATTGCATTTGAGTGTTTATCAAACGCTATAGAATTGGAAGACAATTTAGATTATGATGAGCCTTGGGGTTGGATGATTCCAACCCGTCATGCATACGGTGCTTTAAAATTAGAGCGTGGTCTTAATCAGGATATTGAAGATGCTTACAATGTCTATTCAAAGGACCTAGATATGTATCCAAATAATATTTGGTCTCTGATTGGTGTTAAAAATTGTTTAATTCAACTAATAAATCACCATACAAAACCAGATGGAATAGCGTATAAAAATAAATTAGAAAATGTACGGTTTAAATTAAAACTTGCAATGAATAGTTGTGATGTGGAAATAAAATATTCATGTTTTTGTGCTGGGCTAAAAAGTAGCTGTTGCGAGACTTGAAAAGATATAATAAAAACTCTTGTTGGTACATCAACATCTACCAAGGTAGTATCTAGTGTGGTGTGTATATCTTAAAATATAATTAATTCTTACTCATTTATTATCTTAAAATATAATATAATGTGAATATTATCAACACATGTATTAAAATATTATTATATTGTAAGACCCACATTATATAATTAATTCTTACTCATTTATTAAAATATCGTACGGTACGTCTCTAGTAATAATAAAAGATATCTTCGTGCTCAGTAACTACGCGTAATTATTAATATAATTCTCTCTCTTAACTCCATAAAAATTAAAAAAATGTACACACATAAAAGATATTACTCACAATATTAATTTAATATTTGAGATAAATACCAGTATAATATCTCACACTTCTTGATTAAAAAATAATTACGTCGTACTTTGTAATGAGTAAGATCATATATATTATACGAGTTACACTTTAACACATATACGAGATAAAATATCAAATTTCTCTTCTCGTTTTTAGACATTTTTTTCCCATCTACCTACTATTAGTCCCTCGTTGTTCAAAGTGCCGATTCTAGAACTATATCTTGGATCATGTATACCGCGGTAACATGATAATTGATTTAAGACACTTCGTTGAGAGTTGTTTAGTTGAAAATGGTTTCCATATTTACTTCGAGCTATTTTTGCAAGATGCGGCAATGTTTCAGTACGTAGCTCATCAGATATTACAGTGTATCCAAACGTAGTCGATAGTAGCGTTAGATTGTTTTTAACATTTTGTTCAATACCTATCATTTGTGGGCGCACAATTTTTGTAAATTTCCATTTAGCCGGATTTAAATTTGTAGTGCTTACAGCCCTTGAAACTAAACACGATGATATTGGCTGTCGCTCCGACTTTGATATTTGGCCATGCCCAAATGACATTTGCCGTTCATGAATGGAAAGATATTCGATATCACTTAAGAGAGATGATAATTCTCCCAACTCGCCAATATCAGAGTAAAATGAAATAGCATTTTGAGATAAAAAAGAGCCTACGAGCCTTGGGTCCATGCCTATGCTGCTTAGAACAGTATCCGGGTCGTATATTAACTGCCTTGTTTCCTCTTCACGTTTGGCATATAATAATTTTCCAATATTATGCAACATATCATAAGCCATATCTTTTGACTTTCCAATACCGATTTTTTTGTTATTATTATTGCCATTGTTAATTACCTGTGCGTTTTTGCTTTGCATGCTATTACGATTAGTATTTAGAAATGAATTGTACAAATCTTTTGCTTTATCCAACTTCATATTATCTGTATTCACACAATACTGGAGTAAAATTATACTATGCCTTAAATCACCATTTGATTGTTCAATAATATTTTCATACACTGAATCACTCACTGTTAAATGTTCATTGTTAGATATTTGTTTTAAGACACGTTTTACACCTGATTTTGATACTGGCCTACATTGTATTTCATGCACTACATTTGAAGATAAAAATTCACTTGAAAATACTTTTTTTAATTCAGATGGCGCGGGGTGAGAACCATTGCTTCCACTATATACAATTATTAATGGCGATCCCTTTTTATATTTCAAAAAATCATTCATTACATTATGCAAAGCTTCATAAGAATTATTCTTGTTTGGAGATGGTAAATAATCTAAAAGAATAATGGAAGGTAATGTAGATGCTTTTGCTGCTAATCTGATATCTTTATCCTTGTTGTTACTTTTGTTGTTATTGGAAACTTGGACTAAATTTAATGGCTGATATCGTTTTGACCGTACTAAAAATCTTCTTAAATCTTCTGTTTGTGGTATACGCCTGGGCTGACCAAAATTGAAATTATCCATGCTACTACTATTACTTCGACCAGTACCTTTTGAAAATAAACGCAATCTTTCCCATCCTTTAAAATCCAATGCCCCATCAGATACATTATCGCCCCATTTACGAATATCAATATTTAATTCTTTTGACAATACTTCCACTACAGTTGATTTGCCAACACCAGATGGCCCTGTTAATAACAATACTCGGTTTTTTACATTATGCTTTTTAATGGCATTTATTATCCAACTTTCAATATCCGATATTTTTTTCTTGTTGATTCCCTTTTGAAGCAAATCAATTGTATTTGGTTTATATTTATCAATCCATTGGTCATTTTGCTCCTTTTCCGGAATCTGTCGTTGGTCATTCAACGCTGATTTGATTCCTTCTACATATATCTTAGTTGCGACAGACACTTTATCTTTCTTTACTTGCCAATATTTCCTTGTTTTCAAACTTTTAAAGTCTAATTTTGGAGATGATGGGGTTTTATTGTATTTATTTTGACTTTTAACAGGACGAACTGCATTTTTGATACCACTTGTCTTCTCCTCATCATCCAGGGATGTTAAGTCAATTATGCCGTTTCTATTTGTCGAAATTCTTGACGGTTGTACAAACAGTGGTTTTATTCGGCGTACGTTTGTCTTAAGTCTCGCATCTTTAGTACTTTGTTTTATTTCCATTTGATTATCATTAACGTCATCAACAAACATTGTCATTTTTTGTCTTTTGCTGTGAACGTTGCTATTATTATTACTACTATTATTATTATTATACGTGTTATCGTTATTATTGTTCGCACGTTTTTTTGAATTTTTTTTCTTTAAACTTTTGGGAGGTGGAGGATTAACAAAGTCGTCATCATCATCGTCGTCGTCATCCTCAAATACAAACCTCTTTCTACTAGTCTTTTTTATTTTTTTCTTCTTTTTTTTCTTTGATTTTTTGCAACCGTTACCTTCCGTAACACTCATTGTACTCAAGACTTTTTTCTTTTCTCTTCGTATTTCTGCCAACTTCTTTAGCAATCTTTTGCGCTCTTCTGCTTCAGTTTCCATTTTTTTATCTCAACCGCCCTATGGGTGTGTGAAACGAATGCACTAAGCCGTAGTGTATGTACCAAAAACTGTTAGTCATTTACGTCCTCACTTTCACAAACATTTTTCAACACAATTGCACCAATAATATAATATATGTAATAAATAATATTATTATTATTATATACATACAAAAAAATTTGAAATAATACTACTATACTTTTAACTTGCTATTTTTATTCTATTTATTATTAAGGTACATATATTGATTTTACAGTAATATTACTATGTAATGGCAAGGCTCTCATCATCGAAGACCAGAGAACTATATGTAGAACCAGAGAGAACTCACTTTTGGTTCACTTAGTAGTATACGAATAAGTATACGAATATACTTACTCGCGCCGCCTTTCACGACAAAATTATAGTCGTTTTTATCAACAAGTGTTACTATTGAAGTACCACTGGTAGGTAGGTGTATTATTATCTTGTCTGTCCTTTTCCATCTTTATTATTAGTATTATCAACTAAATTAACATACTAATTCTAATTCTAATTGCATGCAGCGCCTTTGAATGGATAATAATAAATAATACAGTAATTATAGACGACTAGTAATAGCTACACTGTATTAGTAGACTCGTAAAAAAAATAATAATAATAATTAATTATTATTCAATTTATTTTATTATTATAATTATTATTATTATATAATAAGAAGTATTATTATAAATATGTTATTAAATATTATTGTTAATTATTAATAATATTATAATAATAATAATACCTGTTGTAATAATAATATATAATATAATACACAAACACCTCACAAGCTGTTGTTCTCATAACACAAAAAAACAACAACATGCACAGCCACCTACCTGGCCATGTAAGTAAGTGCGCACCGAATGCCACCACAGGTATAATACTATTTATACAATAACTCTCCTGTAATTTAGCATATCTATATACAGCACCCTTTAGCTTCGTTGAACCAACAGCAACAGGTACTCGCGTTTGGCAAAGTAAGAAACATACGTAGTATATACAGGCCAACTTGGCTCGGATTTTGACCATAGTTAATATAATTATTATATTATATTATAAAAAACACACTTTGCTACGCGCGAAAGATATTTGTAACTAATTTATATAAGATGAAAACTACAATAGTATGGATAACAATATTATTAACACTAGTAATAGCTGTTAATATTAAATTTGTTGCTGGTGATGAAGCGACTGACGTTGAAGATGAGGAGGATATGAAAGAAGTCGAAGCCATTGTGAATCAAACAGATGTTATTAAAATGATTGTGCAGCAAAAACAACGCCACGAAGTATCGTTAAAAGAAATGGATGAAAAGATTGAAGAACAGATCATGTCATTTTATGATAAACACGATGAAGCACTATCAGAATTCCGTGACATTGACCATAATTTGCGGGACCGCATACAAATTTTAGAAGCAACAGTTATGGCTGAAGTTAAGACATTGTCTTCTAAGAAGACAAATCGATGGGCGTGGCTTTTCCCATTTTGTATAATAATGACACTACTGGGCGCGTTTGCAGCATATTCCCGTGGTAAGTTAAAAAGATTACGGGCAGCTTCTTTTTGAATCTTCGTTTTAATATTCGGGAACAAACAAACACCGCGCGGAATACATGTTCGCATTTGGAGAGTGTGAGGGTTGATAACACTACTTCGCACCGGTTCCTTACAGAAAGTACCATTGGTACATATTATGAACTTCTCGTATGATAATATTTATAATGATATCTCAATATATATATATATATATATATAATTAATAAAATATAATATTATATTATAAAAAAAAAATATTAAAAAAAATTCGACTTTGTATGAAAAAAATTTTATTTATAAAAACTCGTGTACAAATATACGTATATACCAAGTATGTATATACTCCCGGTACCCATATATGACACCTTCCTTACTTAGACAACAATAATGTCCCGGTCATTGATTCTGGTTGTTTAACATTTACAAATGTCCAGAGATATACTTTTTAAAAACTCGTAAAATATATATATACTCCCGGTACGCGTATGACACCTTCCTTACTTAGACAACAATGATGTCCCAGTCATTGATTCTGGTTGTTTAACATTACAAATGTCCAATATAGTTGGTGCTATATCTGCTAAACACCCATTATTCATTTTAACATTTTTATCTACATTATTCCCAAAGTCGCGTAATACAATGGGGACTAAATTTAATGTATGTGCTGTATGCGGTTCATCGCCCAACTCATCCCACATGGTTTCACAATTCCCATGATCAGCTGTTAATAATAATGTGCCATTCACTTTTTCCAATGATTCAATTAAATCTCCAACGCAACTATCTACAGCTTCACATGCTTTTATTGCTGCGTCTAATTTCCCAGAATGTCCAACCATATCGGGGTTTGCAAAATTAATAATAACTACATTATGCTGGCGGTTTAAAACAGTATTGCATAGTTTTTCAGATAATTCTGGAGCGGACATTTCAGGTTGTAAGTCATACGTAGCCACCTTTGGTGATGGTACCATAATTCTATCTTCGCCATCAAATGGCTCTTCACGTCCACCATTTAAGAAAAAGGTCACATGTGGATATTTTTCTGTCTCTGCCATTCTCATCTGTGTTAAACCAGCGTTTGATATCACTTCCCCTAACGGCAAATCGATATCTTTCGGTGGAAATATTGCACTCATATATTTATCATGTGCACTTGAATAATTGACCATCCCAGATACATCTGCAAAAGAAACTTGTTGCTCCCGTGATTTTGAAAGGTCATCTACTTCCCACATTTCAGATGGAGGATTTGGTGATGCTAATGCATCTAAAATCTCTCTTGCGCGATCAGCGCGAAAATTGCACATCATAATACCATCGCCATCTTTCATTCCATCATAATTGTTATTATTATCAATAATCGTAGGTAAAATAAACTCATCCGATAAATCATTGCCGTAACCTTGTTGAATAGCATCGGAGGCGCTTTTTGTGCTTTTTGCAATACCTTTGCCACTACGTATGGCATCATATGCCATACCAACTCGTTCCCATCTATTATCCCGATCCATTGCATAATAACGCCCAGTAACAGTCACAATTTGTACAGCATCATCCAAACTTGCCTCAAACTCTACAATTGAAGATGCAGCTTGTGTTGGCGGCACATCTCTGCCATCTGTAAATACATGAACTACTGTAGGGACGCCAGCTCTTGAAATAGTATTTGCTATCGTTGAAATATGAAATTGCATAGCATGAACTCCACCAGTTGAGACAAGTCCCATGATATGACTTGTACCTCCAGACTTTTTCAACTTGGCTATATGCTCCTGCATTGCTTCCATATTTTGAATAGAACCGTCTTCAATTGCATTATCAATGCGGCAAATGTCTTGGTATACAACACGACCAGCACCAATATTCATATGACCAACTTCTGAATTTCCAATTTGCCCATCGGGTAAACCAACATGTTTTTCAGAGGCATGTAAAAACGATGTTCTACCTAATTGTCTTGAGTATCCATAAACCGCATCAAAATTTGGGGTATTCCCTAATATCACAGCGTTATTTTCACTGGATTCACGCCATCCCCAACCATCTAAGATACATAGTACTACAGGAGGGGGGGACTCATCACATTTTGAAGATTTATGGCAGCGTTGAAAAGTCTTACTCATAAACGGTGAAGAACGACACGTTGTCTTTTTTGTCGGCGCATTATTAACAAAGGATGAAAAGAGTACACGTCTTTCGTTGCCAAAATTTCTGGCCGCGCGCAGCATTGTAAGCATTGTAGACACTTACAAAATCACAAAGGTTGCTATTTTATTATGAGTAATGTAAAATATGTATTAACTAGTTAAAGTTTTGAAAAATTAATTCTTAAAGTACACGTAACTAACAAATTGTTGTTTCCGTATCTTTGACGTGATAATAATCATATTTATTTATTATTATTTATTTATTTATTATTATTATTATGTGCTTATTATTATTATTATTATTATTTATTATTATTATTATTATTTATTATTATGTGCTTATTATTATTATTATTATTATATATTTTATTTAATATAATATAAATAATGAAAAAAAAAAAAGTAGTGACGCACCTACCACCAGTATATAAGGAATATATAATAAATAAATTAATAATATATTATAATTATAACACCTCCTCGTATGCACACTACGCTCCACCAGTGCTATAAGTTTGTATGCTCTCAGGTACCCGGAGTACGGTAATACCTTGTAAGGTATTAATACCATAAAATCAGAGACATCTTCTGACCCAAATCGATTCTTCTTATATTGTTAAATATTAATAATATTAAATGCACCATAATAATATAAATATGTGCCCTATATGTTTCATGTTATTATACGTTGGGGTATGCCTATATGGGAGTAGTACACTACGTAGTATATATAACACCTGCCATCTTCATAATAATAAAAATCATCATAAAAACGTTATAATAATAATAATAAAATATAGCACTATACTCTAAAAAAAATCTAAAATGCAAAAATATTAATCATTGGAAGGTGAATGAAGAATTATGAAGCAACAACAATACGTACTTCTTTGTTCATACATTCCAATTTAAATATTAATTATACATGGCAAAAATTTAGCAGCCGACGCGATCTCAAACTCGTTTTCAGTTGAATAAATGATACAGCATCATGAGTTCCCGACGATGGACAACGACACCAAATAAAAGCTTTAGTGGGCGGGCTATACAAAATAAAAGAAAACAGGAAAGGATTATGGAAAAAAAAAACGGGACTAGTCATGACAAAAAGATGCAAATAAATCCTATCGCAGTTTCTATGCAAAACAATTTTCATTCTTATCATTATAAATCAAAACGCCGACGACGGGTTCTATCCAAAAGCCTGCCATCTTTAAATAATGGTATGTTACGACATGAAAAAACAGGAAAAAATGCTTTTCTTTTTAAACCTATGAGCGCGAATGAAGAAGCATTGGTTGAACATATTTTTGATTTATTATGCGATGAAAATAAATGCTCTATACAACGCAGCTCGTTTTTGACTGCTTTAAAATTTAACAAAGAAATAAAATCTCTTGTGAAAGGTCTCAGTTTAATGAGAGTGATTGCCAAGATGATGTATGGAAAGCATCGTATCATTACAGTCATCGTGATGGCGATCAAGACGATGAAGATTTAGACAATGCATATAATTATAGTCATCGAGAGGATGATGAAGTAAATAATACGTACAATTATAGCCATCGAGAAGATGGAATAAGTAATAATTTTGATTATAATCAGCAATCCGATGCACATTGCCTTGCTCAGGATAATGAGTGGGTAACTTCGTATGACGAAAATGGAAATGAATATTTTTATAATAATATTACTGGTGAAAGCAGTTGGACAAAACCAGACACACAAAAATCCTCCGCAATAGCACAAAATGACGGATGGACAACAGCATTTGATGAAAATGGAAATAAATATTTTATAAACAACACTACAGGAGAGAGTAGTTGGGACAATTTTGCTCCAAAAACATCTAAAAATATTTTTCAAAGGATAGCAAAAAAAATGGAAGATGCAACAAATACTTAAAGTATATCAATATGATAGACTCGTAAATATGTACCGCATTAAAAAAATACAAATTGCTAATATTATAAAAATATATTTTAAGATATTTAAATAACCTTTTTACCAATCCGAGTCACTACTGCTAGTCACTCCCAAATCTTCGTCGTCATCTTCATCGCTTGATATATCAGAGCCTTTTGTAGGCGGGGCCTTGCTTCTCATTGTAACTTTAATATTTCCCACCCTTCCTTTGATTCCAGTACTACTCATATTACTGACAGTTGATCGAGCTGTATTGCTCCTATTTTCATCGTTATCTTTCAAAAATTGTTTGATATCCTGACTGTTTGTTAATTTTTTTCTGTATATTTTTGCTGGTGGTTTGTTTACCTGCTTTTTTAGTTTTGCAAGAATAGGGTCGTCGTCATCATCCTCATTATCACTTTCAATTTTAGATATCTTTTTACTACCTCCTCCACTCCATGACTCAAAATCATCTACCTCCATCCTTTTTTTTAAACGTTTCATTACTGCATCTTCGTTGCTATCTTCCTTTTCTTTCTCTTCCGCCAATCTTGACATTTTATTCAGTTTCGCAAATATTTTATCATCTTCCTCCTTCGACGGATCAACCAGCCCTATTGATTTGCTTCCACTTTGTATTACGCCGTTAGAGTTATTCCCAGCCATTTGCAGCATTTTTGCTGCCGATGATGAATACCCATCCTCCATTAATCGTTGATCATCGCTGATTCCACCTACTCCCAATCTATTATTTATTCTGTTGACTAAGGCATCATTTTTTCGTTTCTCAATCATTCCTCTCTTTTTCATATCCATCGCAGACCTACTAAATCTAGAATCAATAATGTCAATATCACTCTCCTCATCAGCAATCAAACTTTCGCGTACTACAGCGGCTGTATCCATTGTTGCAACTTTTAATGTTTCTTCCTCCAATCGTAAATGCTCTTTCTCAATATCGCCATTGGGAGTCGTCCAATGTACCAAGTGCCTGCCATTCGAATCATCAAAAGAAACAATAAATGCTGGGCACCATTTTGCTTCTCGCCTTCGACCTTTTTGAACCCATTGAAACAGTTCTACTTGTTTCCCCACCGCTTCCATTTTCATTTCGCCTATGTTAGCTATTTCTTCGATAGTCATTGGTCCTCTGTCAATAACTGCTTTATTCATTGGATCGCCTTTCTCATCATGTTTGAATCGTGATTTTCCACTATTAGATATGTTATTAAATGTATCATACATCGTTTTCAGCTTTTGTAAATCAGCTTTAAAGTCTTCCAACACATCAGCTGGTAACGATGGCAAAGCTTTATTTAATCCCTGGTGGCATCTTGGAAATAATGTCATCATGACAGCATTCCCTTTACTTTTTTTCATGATTGCTTCGTATTGACCACGCCCACATGCACTAACTAGATCATTTATTAATGCTGCTAATATACCAAGTGCACCACTCAAGAAAAACAGATATGACATCATTATCAATATTTGAACTGTGCTATATTCTGGTAGATCATTAATATTGCGTGGTGGTAATGGAATATTATAATCATAATGCTCCAATGGCGCAGTTTCTTCAGTCACCATTAAACTACCAATACCACCGGTAAGCATTCCACAAAACAAAATAATGTTAACAAATAAATCAAGTTGTCCCCCGGTTGCACCATTACCTTCGCGATACGGTGAGAATGCACCAACTAGAGAAACATATATTAGCGTTACAAATATAGCTGCTGATCCAGCGGCAATAACTCCACCATCGGTGGGAGGTGACGACAATATGCCACATAGTAATGCACGATAACACATTGCAACAGCCTCCCACCATGAAAACCGTCGGCGATAATGTAGAAACACACCGCCATATTTTTTGCGAAAATATTCGTCATCCATAGACCAACCAAAAATTCCCCTCATGTGGCTCAAAACAAGGAGTATTATGAAGAGTGGCACACCTAAACCGTACGCTCCTAATGCTAATGTTGCTAACCCGCTCCATTTCTCCCATTCGTCGTTTAAACAATGTAGATGCGGTTCGGCCTTGTAAACTATCGTTTCGTCTGCTCGTATATAGCAGCTATATACTTGCAATGCCTGTGCTACAATATAGGTGTGTACAATGCATAAAATCTTACAATAACTGTGTAAATATCGCCATACAAATTCTTCTAATTTTACTTCATACGGTTGAAGTTTAAAGTCTGTATCTTCGCTATTGACAAGATCAATATTATCTTTTTTCACACCATAAACAGACGCTTGTCTTCGTTTTTTTGCCAACTTGGCCTCTTTAGCTTCATCACTCAAAGTGGCGTCATCACCTTCGTCTTCTATTTTTTTTTTTTCATCAACATCAACTTTGGCACCTTCTTCCAAGTCCTGTTTTTGGTGTGCTTTGTAATTTGATCCTTTCTTTCTATGCTTTGTATATATGTAACATTGCCTACATTTGGTGTATATTAAATGGGTATACATCAACACAATCATAACCATCATCATCCCCAGTGGCAAAGAAAATGCTACCAATAACCTTGCTGATGTCATCATTGGTGCGGATGACCAACATTTAACAGCAAGCCATTGGGGATTGAAACTAAAACCACTAAAAAAGGTGAATAAGGACAATTGTTCGTCTAACCAACGAATTCTTAGACGGGATAGACATGCAACAACTTGAAAGTAACCGAAGCCTATATGTAGTGTTGGTTGTGGTACTGGTGATCCAGCTAACCAAATTTGCAAAATGCAAAATAGACTTAAGCCAGTAAAAACTATGGAAAAGATAAATGTTCTAGGATAATCACTCTCCGACCATGATGGGCATTGCTCACAATCTCGCATCAACCGATAAAATCCATCAGCACATTCTGAACAATGGTCGCCGGTGTAACACTCTATTGCTGTTGAAATTTCCTCCGAATACTATAGGATGTATCTCTCCCTCCGGTATTATCGTTTGGCATTTACTTTCCATTAATATAAACATGAGATATACATATACATATAACATTAACTTTTTATTAAAGATGAAAGCACAGGAACAGCCGTATGCATTCATCATCCTTGCTCTATTTTTATCCATCGCCTAATAATATTGGCGTCTGTACAGGAAGATTGTTATATTAGATATTTACGATCGTTTTGTGTTTCGTTGTCTTGCCACTTCAAGTGGGATGGACGTGTGTTTGTAATTAATATGTCTTAGTCGCCTATTATTAATAACACTATCGTGTGTGGTGTATATAATACTATATTTCTTCATCACATATAGTCGTCTTCTTTATAATACTGTAGTATTTTTAAATATATAAAATAATAAAACAACAAACTGGAACACAATAATAAAATGGCCATAATAATGATTGCATGTTAAATGCTATAAATGAGAACCAATACTGCACGTTTGCAAATAGGACACTTGTAGTTCATAGTGTACAGGCACAAAGTGACTAGACAGTAAAATTTGACACATTGGATTGGTCAAATACTCCTCGCAGTTTCAATAAAATATAGTTTCAAATAATATTAACAATGATTTCAAATGATCCACCAGGTGGTATTATACGTCGTCGCAATGATGACGTGTTATAAATTTTCTGTTTTTTTTTTCATGGTAAAATAAATCATAATAAATAATAAACAATAATACTCGTAATAACAATAATAATACGATTATTTATTACAGTATACTACAGTAGTATATTTATTATTATTTTATTATTATTTGAGGAAGCTCTGTGATGCCTCCTTTTTATTATTTAATGCCTATACATGTAGGATGAGCAACAGCAACATCAATATTGTTTGTTTTCTAGATTGTAACCGGCATTAGCAACAGGACTTCATGTAAATGCAACAGAGCCATGAGATGATATTATTGGGAAACAAAATAATATCGTATTTAGCTATAGTGAGATCATGTCGTTAATAATGACACCTGCGAAAGAACAAGAACTTAAGTCAATGGACATCTCAAGGGAAACCAGTGGTGTTACAGACTATGAAGTTATTAATATACCATCACCACCGCGTCCGTCGGAGCATGCAAAGTTAGTGGCAAAAATAGCAGAAGATATGCGCTTAAAGTACACTGTGATAGATGAAAACTCTCAAACATTAAAACCAGAATTCAAACCAGTTGCACCCACCCGTTTCACAGATAAAGTAGATTGGTTAAAAAAATTATATGCAAAACGCGAAAAGTTTAAACAACAACGGCAAGAAGAAATTAATTTAACCAACTTTCAAATGGCTGACGTTGATTTAAGAGGCATGTTGTACGTCAAGTCAAATAAAGAAAAAGAGTTAGAATTAGAGCGAGCTGAGGCATTAGCAAGAGAAGAAAATGCTATAATGAAGGAATGGGAAATAATTAACGATAGAAATTTGTATAATAGTAAATGTATAGAAAATATAGAAAATAACAATTTATTGCAGGCGTTAGAATATTCACGATTGTATCGAAAACTTTGCTTGCATGAGAAATATGAAGATGCCCTGATGCGAGAGAAAGAAATATTGAGAATTATGGGTAAAGATTTTAGAATAGGAGCAGGATCAAAGGAAGGTAGTAAGAAGTATAAAATACCAATAGAAATCCATAATGATTTATTGAAATTAAACAAAAGAAATAAGAATGATCCAGTTGCAACATTAGTATCACCTAGGAAATTTTCGCCAGTGTATAGGAACAAACAAGTATTAAACAGTAATATAACTACTAAACCAATTAGTCCTGTGAAAAAAATAATTATTAATTTGGATAACAAACATAAAAAAGCGAGTGAACGGATAAGATCTCGCAGAAATGAGAAAAAGGCACACATTGGAATTGTGAAACGAAATTTGGTTTCATTGAATAAGAGTAAAATTTTCTTACAAAGGACGAAGCCATATAAATTAAATAGCACCAGTATGAAATGTCATAACCCATACATCAATAGAAAAAAGTATAAAACACGTGATGATCAAAGTATGATGCATAATATTTTTTCGAGAAGTCGAGGGGCTACTACTGATAAAAGGAAAAATTATACAAGTAAGGGGAAACAAAAAAATAGTTGGGAGTAAAATTATTTTCTATATAAAATTAGTAGTCTAATTAGTATAAACAAATAATACCTTATATTACACTGGATTTTTATTTCCCTTTATAAGAAGGTGCTATTTATCTTTTATTGGTCCATACAGTATGTATTATGCACTCTTACTCAATAATTTAATAAAAATATGTTATATAAATATGTGTACAAAAAATCATTTTTTACTATCATCCCTAACTCCCTCCAATGAGGATGTAGTAGGTTTCGGTTTCTTTTTTTTCTTCTTTTTCTCACCACCAGGTGCTGCACTATCATCTGACTCGTCAGTGAACTGTTTAAAAAAACTATCTAACTGTGACTCTTCGCCATTGCGTGGAGTTGCTAATGATGGGCTTAGTTTCCATAATTTGATTTGACCGGCAGAGTCACTAGTAGCCAATAAAGTTCCAAATCGAGGATTAAAGCGTACACATGTCGTGCTTATATTTTCGCTGTTACGTAAAGAAGGTTGCTTTGCTGACGATGTTTTTTCGTTTGATTCAATAGAGTCTTCTTTCTCCGCACTTGCTGGCAAAGAAAATAATGGTGCAGACATACTATGACTCAGATCATATATATGCACCGTACCATCTTCACTTCCCACGCCAAATACCATTGGCCTTACATTTGACCAATCAACTGACATTAAGTAGCTTAAAGATGGGTCTACCACAACCAATGGTTTCTTTTGTAAAACATTATAAATCCCCGCATTTCCATCAGCGCCACATGTCAAAAAAACGTTTCTATGAAACGGTGAACATGCAATCTCATGGATTGGTCCTACATGCGGTTCATACACTAAATCAATCGGATTTGGAAATAATACTTCTGGTGGTGGACGAGATTCATAAATTGTTTCAAGCGTAACTGCTTTATTTGACTCGCCTAAATCTTGTAAGTATGTATCTATATGCCTTCCAATTGCGTTGCGATTTTCACTACTACATCTTGATACTAAACTAGTAGCTCTGGGTGTCCAATTCTTGCCGATATTTAATGCATCGTTGCCTTTTCTTAAAAAGCACCGAAACAATTGTCCGCCTTCAGAGCCAACGACAAATGATGTACTATATTTTATTCGCTTCATTATAGGGTTACCCGTCTGTTCGTCCTCTCCAATTTGAACAACACCACCACTTTGAAATGACATTGCTGTCCCACCAACGATGTTTTTTCCGCTGCTTCGACCTTTTGATTTTTTCTTTGTCTGTAATAAATATCCACTAATTGGACATACTAATTTATTCGCTAAGGACCAAAATAAAACTTTTCCTTCGCCACTTTCAGAAACTAAGAGATAATTATTTTGCTCTGAATCATCATAAATCCATTTTAAACTAGCTACAGCTTCTCGATGAAAATAATCATCAATTCTTGTAGATGCTATCATCATTGGCCTGTCATCTTCAATCGAAGTATCCCAAACGACAATTTCACCGTTAAATGTTCCAGCGGCAATCACTGCTGGCAATTCAGGATGGCATGCAACAGACATTACACAACTTTCAGTAGGTAGAAACAGTCTTGGCTCTGAAGGTTTAAAATCTCTGGCAAATATATTCCACACTGCACAACCAGCCTTTGCACCGTATGACCAGCCACCCTGAACACGTTGTCCGTATCCAGCGACTAGGATTGAACCTGTTGCGTTCCAATCAATTGCAATAACACTTTGATCAATTCTTTCTGGTTCAGTATCCTGTTTTTGATCTAAACTATCAAATTTAAAAACTGGAACATTTTGCATCGTTTTGCATGATAAAATTTCTGAACATGTTATTTCCCCATCATCAAATGCTATGCTATTAAAATCTTCGAAGGCTAAGCTCTTGTGAGATTTTGCTAGTTGATCTTGAACAAGTTTTGATGCATTTAAAATAAAATCACATAGGTCAGGATTTGTTGGACTCCACCCGATAAAACCACTACAAGCTTCCTTTAAACGAGGATCTTCCTCTGTTTCAGTTTGAGTTGCTGTTGTGCTTTTCTCTGAAGTTTGTACCTCCTCGTCATATTTTTCGATTTGTTCTGTTTGAACGTTCGAGTCAGTTGTAGAGATTCTAGATCTCCAGCTGGAATCAATATTAACTGAACCACATTCCTCATTTTCAACAAAACCAAGTTTATGTCTTGGTTTACTTGGGGTCGTCTTTTGTAAAACGTCTACCATATCGTTACCGTTGTCATTAACATTAATATCATTCCTTCTAGTTGAATCTACTTCTTCCCAACTATCCGCATTCATTCTTTTTCTTTAACACTATCCTCTGTGCATGTATATGTATGAATAATCAACGAATTATCTATCGACCTAGTGATTCCTAAAGATTCGCGGTGCCTGTGTTTCCATTCTGCATGCCAAATCTATATAATAATAGAAATAATAATGATGTAGTAAAATTAAAATACTGTATTTATAATAAAAAATAATACGTACAACATTATTATTATTATAATATATATTACTTGGTGGTACACTAATGCAGAGTATTATTGAAATAAATATACCACTCTAAATAATAATGAAAAAAATTTCAAATTTTTTTCAAATAAATTATTATTTATAATAATATTACATACTGTATACTGATAATAATTCACTATAGAGCTATATTTAATATGGTATAGTATAATGCTATACTTTGTATATTTTTTACTACTAATATATATATATTTTATGATTTCTGTTCATCATCCGTAATTTTACCTTGTAAAACTTGTATTTTCTGGAGATCAGTCTGCAATGAGACATTATCGGGATCCAAGTCCAAAGCCTGTCTCAAATCACCCAATGCTTCATCGTACATACCTAATTTACTCTTTGCTGTTGCACATCTAGCCAAAGTTTTTACAGACCACATATTGAATCTTGCAGATCCTTTTTGAGGTAATGGGCCAACAGGGCTTATATTTCCAATATCTTCAACATTATCAATAGCACCTAACAATCCCAACGCTTGTTTACAATCTTTAATCGCGCCCTCCCATTTCCCAAGTGCTAACTGAACGCTAGCTCGATTGCTTAAAATCGATACATAGCCGGGTTCGATTGCCAATGCTTCATTGTAATTCTCAAGTGCTTCTGTAATATTTTTTTCCTTGAATTTTCGATCAGCAGTTTCCTTTAATATAGCACAATTATTAAGTCGGCGAATCATATCTAAATCATCCCATAAAGGATCTAGCGGTATTTGACCCTTTAAACCTTGATGCAAACCTGTTAAGCGTATGCCGTCTTCGTAATATTGTATCGCATCGTGGTATTTACCAAGTTTACAATACGCACTACCAAGACGCACAAGTACTTTTACACGCAAACGTTGTGTTTTTACATCCTCGCGTAACTGTTTCGCAGTCATTAATTTACGTTCTGCGGGAGTGGTACCTTTTACCTTTTCTAATAAAGTTATACAATCTTCCACACATTTATCATAATTATCAAGCTGTAACCAGCAGTTAGAACGATTCGATAAAGCAGGAATCATTGTTTCATCGATATCTAATGCTGCTGAATATGCATTAATTGCAGATTTAAAATCTTTTGCGCGGAAAAAATCGTCACCTTTTCCTTTAATCCAAAATGGATCGCGTTCACTAATATCGCGGGTATCGCCTGGTTTACGCTTTTCTCCAAGTCGACGGCCAACATGGCTAGCATTCTTTGCTAACCAATCTTCTTCCTCCCTAATTTTTGATTCTCTCAATGGTGTCGGGAAAAACCTCTCTGTGTGTTTTATTTGTACTTTTCGCGTTTCACGTGGTGCTGGTATATACGTTATATCGTCATCCTCATACAGTTCTTCCTCTTCTTCCTCTCCTTCCTCCTCAACTTTCTTTGTTTTGTCAGAGCCATCATCAATATCATCATCGCTAAAAATATCGCTTGATGTCGATATATTTTTCTGTTCCTTTTCAGTAATTACATTAACATTTTCGCTGACTA